>Ga0160435_1000027_pt1 | contig 129853 bp, 128 predicted proteins | sample HID1973K_E0MG_FD_108213 | JGI IMG/M metagenome (GOLD analysis project Ga0160435, IMG submission 108213) | Enriched mosquito-associated microbial communities from UW Madison campus, WI, USA - HID1973K_E0 MG | ecosystem: Host-associated > Arthropoda: Insects > Digestive system > Unclassified ...
GACCTTGGAGATCTTCATCCCCGCGGCCCCGCCGGCCGGCCCGTTTCCGAGCGAGGCGGCTCTATACGGAGAGGCGGATTTGTCAGCAAGCGGATTCTGACAGTCCGGGGGAAGTTTCTCGCAGACTCATGATCGTCGATCAGGAGTCGCAGTCCTCAGGCCTATTCGGGGCCCGCAAATCCGGGCGTTTCCCCTTTTCAGGCCCCGCCGAGACGCGACATCAGCTCTGGATCCTGCTCGGAGGCCGCGACCTCATCATCGAAGGCGCGTTGGGCGTCCGCCTCTTCCGAGAAGGTCGCCGGGTCGGACAGCCGCAGGCTTGAGACCGCGTAGACATCGCCCTTCTGCTCGAGCGTGACGCCGCTACGGGCGTGGAGGATGCGGGCGTCCATCGTCATTGGGCTGGTCTCCTGTTCCTATGCAGAACGCACCAATCGGCCGGATGGCTCTCCTCAGTCGCCAGAAAGAACGTCGACGAGGCGCGAGCGCAGCTCTTCGTCATCCAGTCCCTGCACGACGATCATTTTCGAGCGCGACTGTCCGCCGCGTCCCATGCTGATCGACGACTTCGGCACGCCAAGGCTTTTGGCCAGCAGCCGGATCAGGGCGTCGTTGGCCTCTCCCTCGATCGGACGGGCGCGGACGCGCACCTTGAGCACGGGACGTCCCTCGGCGTCGGCCGCCCAGCCATCAATGCGATCGGCCGCAGCGCCGGGCTGCAGCCTTATGGGCAAGTTCGCCATGCCGTCCTCTACGGGCAAGAAAAAGGGCGCGGCTCCGATCGGCGCCGCGCCCTCTTCAGATCGATTCGACCTGGGCCTAGCCCAAGGCGGCCATCAGTTCCGGCACCACCGTCTTGTAGTCGCCGACCAGACCATAATCCGCGACCTGGAAGATCGGGGCGTCCGCATCCTTGTTGATGGCGACGATGGTCTTGGAGTCCTTCATACCGGCCAGGTGCTGAATGGCGCCCGAGATGCCGATGGCGATGTAGAGCGCCGGGGCGACCACCTTGCCGGTCTGACCGACCTGATAGTCGTTGGGCGCATAGCCGGCGTCGACCGCCGCGCGCGAGGCGCCGATGGCGGCCCCCAGCTTGTCGGCGAGCGGCTCCATCACGGCATGGAACTCGTCCGCCGAACCCATGGCGCGACCGCCCGAGACGATGATCTTGGCGGCGCCCAGCTCAGGCCGGTCCGACTTCACCATTTCCTCGGACACAAAGGCCGTCTTGGGCGCATCGGCGGCGGCGACATTCTCGACCGCAGCCGATCCGCCTTCGGCGGCGGCGGCGAAGGCGGTCGGGCGCACCGTGATCACCTTCTTGGCGTCGGCCGACTGGATCGTCTCCAGCGCATTGCCGGCATAGATGGGGCGCACGAAGGTATCGGCCGACACCACCTCGATGATGTCCGAGATCGGCGCGACGTCCAGCTTGGCGGCCAGACGCGGGGCGAAGTTCTTTCCGTCCGTGGTCGCCGGCGTCAGGATGGCGTCGTAGCCCCCGGCCAGCGGCAGGACGGTCGCCTCGACCGCCTCGGCCAGCATCTTGCCGAGACCGGCGCCTTCAGCCAGCAACACCTTGCGGACACCCGCGATCTTGGCGGCGCTATCGGCGGCGGCCTGCGCCCCCTGCCCCAGGACCAGGACGTCGACATCGGACGACAGGCCCAGCGCGGCTGTCACGGTCTTGTGGGTGGTGTCGCGAACGGTCGAACCGTCGTGATCGGCGATAACGAGGACAGCCATATTACAGCGCTCCCGCAGACTTGAGCTTGGAAACCAGTTCGGCCGCATCGGCCACCTTGACGCCGGCCGACCGTTTGGGCGGCTCGGTGACCTTGATGACCTTCAGACGGTCGGCGACATCGACGCCGTAGTCGGCGACCGCCTTCATGGCGATCTCCTTCTTCTTGGCCTTCATGATGTTCGGCAGGGAGGCGTAGCGCGGCGTGTTCAGCCGCAGGTCCACCGTCACCACCGCCGGCAGTTCGGCGGCGATCGTCTGCAGGCCGCCATCGACCTCGCGCGTGACCGTGGCCTTGCCGGCATCGATCACCAGCTTGCCGGCGAAGGTCGCCTGGGGCCAGTCCAGCAGGGCGGCCAACATCTGGCCCACCGCATTGTTATCGCCGTCGATCGACTGTTTGCCCATCAGGACCAGGTCGGGCTTTTCTTCCTCGACCACCGCCTTCAGCAGCTTGGCGACCGCCAGCGGCTCAAGATCCGTGTCCGACTGGATCAGCAGACCCCGATCAGCGCCCATGGCCAGCGCCGTGCGGATGGTTTCCTGCGCCTGGGTGACGCCGATGGAGACCACGACGATTTCCGATGCGGTGCCGGCGGCATGGTGTTCCTTGCCTTCCTTCAGACGAACCGCCTCTTCGACGGCGATCTCGTCGAAGGGGTTCATGCTCATCTTGACGTTGGCCAGATCGACGCCCGACTGATCCGCCTTGACGCGGGCCTTGACGTTATAGTCGATCACCCGTTTGACGGGGACGAGTACCTTCATGGGTCTATCCGTGAAATCGCCTGAATGTGTGGGCAGGACATGGAGCGGTCGCGAAGGCCTGTCAACGTAACGTGGGGTCAAGCTGTGGCTTCGATCCCTATCCAACGGACCACGAGATGAAGCGTTTCCTGACCTTTCCCCGCCTGGCGATGATCTTCTTCGGCCTGTTCGGCATCACGGTCGTCGGGATTTTCGTCCTGCAGGACTATTGGGTCGCGCCCGGTAAACGCTGCGAGGCCGCGGGCAAGTGGTACGACATGGAAAGCCGCATCTGCGCCCAGCCCATCTCCATCGCCCAGATCACCGGCCGCCCGAATGGCGTGTCGCGCGCCGAGGCTTCGGCCGAGAAGAACCGGGAGCTGGTTCGGATCGAACAGGATCTCGCCGCCCAGAGCCGCGCCCGCGCCGCAGAGGCCGAGCGTCAGAAAGCCGCACTGGCGGCGGCGCGTCCCGCCGCCTGACCGCTTTCGCCTAGCGGGTCGCGCCGGGCTTCCATTTGACGTCGCTGGCGCCGTTGGCGTTGGCGCGTCGCGCGGCGACGAACAGATGGTCGGACAGGCGGTTCAGATATTTCACCGCCTCGACGTTCACGGCCTCGCCGTTTTCGATCAGACGCACCGCCTCGCGTTCGGCCCGTCGGCAGACCGTGCGCGCGACATGCAAATGGGCCGACAAGGGCGCGCCGCCCGGCAGGATAAAGCTGTCAAGCGCCTTCAGGCTCTCGTTCATCCAGTCGATTTCTTGCTCAAGCCGCGCAACCTGGCTCTCGACGATGCGCAAGGCCTCCCAGGCCGGCGGCGGGTCCAGAGGCGTGGCCAGATCGGCGCCCAGGTCGAACAGCTCATTCTGGATCCGGCCCAGCATGGCGTCGATCCGGTCGTTCTGGCCGCTGTTCAGCCGGGCGACCCCGATCACCGCATTCAGCTCATCCACCGCGCCATAGGCCTCGACCCGAGCATCGCTCTTGGACACAGGCGCGCCAGACGCCAGACGCGTGCGACCGTCGTCGCCCGTGCGGGTGTAGATTTTGTTCAGCGTCACCATGATCAGGCTCCCGGCGTCGCCTTCCACATCATGCCGACGACCAGCAGAATGACGGCGACCGCCTGAAGCCCGACGCGCAGCCGCATCAGCTTGTTGGAATGGCTGCGCGCATAGTCCCCGCCCCGAAACAGCGAATAGAGGCCGAAGCCCAAGGTGATCGTCACGGCCAGGATCGCGAGGATGATCAGAATGTCGAAAATCTGCATGCCGTCGTTCTAGACCCGGATCGCCGTCACGCGCCAGCATGGCGCGCAAAGCTCGTGTTCCGCGGGCAATGTCGAACAGCAGCAATTCGCAAACCGCAGCTATTTTATTTCCCGAGCTAAGCCATTTGGTGACATTTGTTGGCGTAACGTCAGCGCCATGACTGATCGCGCCGTCCGCAACCTGGAGCACCTCAAGAGCTCGGCTTCCACAGCTCGCGTGCTTAATCTGCTGCGCGTGTGGGAAGAAAACGGAGACAGCGGGCCCGACGGCGCCGTGCGTAATCCCGACTGGGCGGCGCGGCCGATCTTCCGTACGGCAGCGCTGAACCGCGCCCTGATCATCAAACATCGTCTCCGGCGCAATGAGACAGATCTGTTCACCGGTCGGCGCCAAGTCGCGACCAAGGTCGTCATCCCCATCGACGATGCGGACCTGAAGACCGGCGGCCGATACGTCTTCGTCAATCAGATCGGCTTCGAGCGGATGATGATGGAGGCGTTCGGCGTGGCGCCCAACCATCCCGACATCGAGACCCTGCGCCTGATCGACAAATTGCCGTCGCTGGACCCCTTTTTGCTGCGCGAGCAGTTGCGTCGCGGCGGCCTGGACCCCTCGCCCTGCTACTTTTCGATCAGCGACAGTGATCTTCAGCGCATGCTGGCCTTCGTCCGCAGCGAGATCGAGCCGCTGGTGACGCTCAGCCTCGGCAGCGATACGATCGCAGTGAACTCGGATTCGGCCGGGCGGATGGCGTCCAAGATTCTGTCGAACACGCCCGGCGATCAGCTGGACGCCCTGCGACTGACCCTGCGCCTGGCGCCCGAACAGTATCAGGAGGGCGTCTTTTGCTGGAAAGGCTTCCTCTATTACAAATGGACGCTCGCCGCCCTGCTGGGCGAGGTCGCCGGCGTCGCCGAGGCCGTGCGCACCATCAAGCCCGTCGGCAAGGTCGATCGCGCCGCCAAGGAATATCTGGCGCGGAGCCGCGATGTCCTGCGGGGCCGCATCATCAAGACCTGCGACGAGGTCAGCAGAACCCTGCGAGTCTATGACGACGCCTACGCCAAGTTGACCCAGGAGGGCCGCCCGATCGCCTTCCGCGATTTCTTGCTGGACGCTCCCTCCATGTTCGCCAAGCTGGGTGACCAGCTAGGCGCCGTCCAGCACATCGTCAGCTACTGGCGCTTCCGCTTCGGCCCGTCGGCCTCTCCGGTGAACGTCGAGGAGCTGATGGACATCTTCATGGACTTCGAAACCGGCCTGCTCGGCCGCGGCGAACTTCCCGACGATATCGGCATGATCGCCGCGTAGCGTACGTTACAACGGCGGGCTGGCCTAAGTTCAAACTGCTAGTCGTCTATGACCGCTCTATCAGAAGCAGCTTTCATCGCTCGTGCGGAAGACGCTAATGCCGACGCTTGGTTACCGATTTGGATGCGGGTCAGGTCGGATTGGTAAAGTCCGTCCAGATAGGCCCTGTCCCAACTCGTCAAACCCGATGGCGCACCTTCAGGATTTGAAAACAGATTGAGGATTGTTGCAAAATCTCTGGTCTGTGCTGCGGGGTCGATCTGAGCAAAGGCTACCATAGACAGGTAGTCGCTCAGTTGACCTATGGAGGCGCTTTGCACCTGATCGATATCTAAAATGATGAGTATATGATAAAGAAAGTCAGAGATTGATGAACGCAAACGGGTGGGGCTTGTTACGCGAACACTTGGCGCGTAGGCCAAAACATCGTTACCGCCCAACCCCATCGCAAGTGTGTTGTAGTATCCGGGCAGTCTAACGGCGACTTCGCCTGTTTCGGCATTACCGGGATAACTGACCTGCCACCACCGCACAGGGCGGTCAGTGTTGATAAAAGCATCGAGCTTCGCCCGGCCTTGATCAGTGCCGCTGCCGCCTGTGTGGAACGCCCTGAACGACTGCGACACAAGTGCTCCAGCCAGTTTCGATGGCTGGTCTGATGCTGTGACCTTGATATTTGGCCGACAGCCCGGCGCCCCCACCTGGAGGCCCAGTCCGCGAGCTGTATCCCCCAGACGATCCGCAATTTCCTGAGCCACATCGGCGCGCAGATTAATGATCCCAATACAGACGCCATCCCGCCAACGCGCCAAACCTCGTGCGCCAGCAGGATCGGCTACAGCGCCAACGTATTGTTCGGCTGCATCCTCGAATCTCCGGGCGTTGACGATGACGTCTTCAACTTTAACGGGGCCATTCGCATTCAAAGGATTTATCGCCTGACCTCCGCCAGCCAGCAAAACCGTTGCGAATAAAAGCCCAACAGACATCTCTCAGCCCCGCAGACTACAAACCTCAGATTGCTATTAATCTAACTTGGAAGCGTTTTCAATTTCATAGCTTATGTAACCATCAGTGCGCCGCGTCCCAGTTCGACGCCGCGCGGGCATCTACTACGAGGGGCACGGTCAGGGCCACGGCTGGGTCCGAAGCGTTTTCCATCACGCGTTTGATGACGGCGACGGCGCGGTCGGCCTCGGCTTCCGGCGCCTCGAACACCAGTTCGTCGTGGACCTGAAGCAGCATGCGCGTGCTGAGGCCGGCGTCGGTCAGGGCGGCGGGCATGCGGATCATGGCGCGGCGGATGATGTCGGCGGCTGCGCCCTGGATCGGGGCGTTGATGGCGGCGCGCTCGCCGAACTGGCGCTCGGCGCCGGACTTGGAGTGAATGGCCGGGATGTGGATCCGGCGGCCGAACACAGTCGAGACGAAGCCGGTCTGGCGCACCTCGGCCTTGGTCTTGTCCATATAGGCGCGGATGCCGGGGAAGCGTTCGAAATAGGTCTTGATATAGGCCCCCGCCTCGCCCTGATCGATGCCGAGCTGGTTGGCCAGACCGAAGGCCGAAATGCCGTAGACGATGCCGAAGTTAATCGCCTTGGCGCGGCGCCGCGTCTCGGACGGCATGCCCTCGACCGGGACGCCGAACATCTCCGAGGCCGTCGCCGCGTGAATATCCAGTCCCGCCTTGAAGGCGCGCTTCAGCTCGGGGATGTCGCCGATATGGGCCAAAAGGCGCAGCTCGATCTGGCTGTAGTCGGCGCTGATCAGGACATTGCCCGGCGCGGCGATGAAGGCCTGGCGGATTTCGCGGCCCGTTTCGGTGCGGATCGGGATATTTTGCAGGTTCGGATCGCTGGACGCCAGGCGGCCCGTGGTGGCGGCGGCCAGTTGATAGCTGGTGTGAACGCGGTCCGTCTTGGGATCGGCCGCCGCGGTCAGGGCATCCGTATAGGTCCCCTTCAGCTTGGACAGCTGGCGCCAGTCCAGGATCGCGCGCGGCAGATCGTGGCTGAGCGCCAGTTCCTCCAGCACGCTGGCGTCGGTGCCCCACTGGCCCGAAGCGGTCTTCTTGCCGCCCGGCAGGTTCAGTTCGCCGAACAGGATCTCGCCAATCTGGCGCGGCGAGCCGATGTTGAAGGGCCGACCGGCGATCTCATGGGCCTGGGCCTCCAGCTCGGCCATACGCAGGCCGAACTCGCTGGACAGCCGCTTCAGCCGGTCGGGATCGATGCGAACCCCGTTCAGCTCCATGTCCGCCAGCACCGTCGGCATGCCGCGCTCCAGCGTCTCATAGACGGCGGACAGGCCCTCACGCGCTAGGCGGGGCTTCAGGATACGCCACAGCCGCAGCGTCACATCCGCATCCTCGGCGGCATATTCCGAGGCGGGTTTCAGCGCGACGTGCTTGAAGGATTTCTGGCTCTTGCCAGTACCCGCCACGCTCTTGAACGGGATCGGCTCGTGGCCCAGGTGCAGGCGCGCCAGCTCGTCCATGCCGTGCCCGTGCAGTCCGCCCTCCAGCACATAGGAGATCAGCATCGTGTCGTCATAGGGCGCGACGCGGATGCCTCGACGCGCCATGACGGCGATGTCGTATTTGGCATTCTGAAGCACCTTCAGGACCGACGGGTCTTCCAGCAGCGTCTTCAGCTTGGCCAGGGTCGTGGGCTTGTCCAGCTGATGGATCGGCTCCGGCGCCTCGCCGGCTTCGCAAAAGAGACCACCCTCGCCGGCCTGCGGCTCGTGCTCGTGCGTCAGGGGGATGTAGCAGGCCTCGTTCGGCCCCACCGCCAACGACACGCCGCACAGACCCGCGTGGGTCGCCGACAGCGTATCGGTCTCGGTGTCGAAGCCGACGACGCCGACCTCGGTCGCGCGCGCGATCCAGCGATCCAGGGCCTCTTCGGTCTGGACGCATTCATAGGCCGCGTGATCGAAGGTCTGGACCTCGACCGGGCCTTCGACGACCTGGCCGTAGCGAGGGGTCGCGACCGGCGCGTTCAGGTTCGGCGCGCGCTTGGGCGCAAAGGCGGAGACGTCGCTGGGTCCCGCCTTGCCGTCGCCGACGCGGCGCTGCAGCGAGCGGAACTCCATCGTCTCCAGAAAGGCCGACAGGATCGCGGGATCGGGATCGCGCACGGCGAAATCGTCGATCGCCTCGGGCGCTGGCGCATCGCAGGTCAGGCGCACCAGCTCACGCGACAGTCGGATCTGGTCGGCGAAGTCGATCAGAGTCTGGCGGCGCTTGGGCTGTTTGATCTCGCCGGCGTTGGCCAACAGGGTGTCCAGATCGCCGTATTCGTCCAGCAGCTGCGCCGCCGTCTTCGGTCCGATGCCTGGCGCGCCGGGAACGTTGTCGACGCTGTCGCCGATCAGGGCCTGCAGATCGACCATCTTCTCAGGCGCAACCCCGAACTTTTCGAAGACCTCAGGCTCGGCCAGACGCCGGTCCTTCATTGGATCCCACATCACGACGCCGCCGCCGATTAGCTGCATCAGATCCTTGTCGGACGAGACGATCACCGCCTCGCCGCCTGCATCGCGCGCCTTGCAGGCGTAGGTGGCGATCAGGTCGTCGGCCTCATAGCCGGGCAGTTCGACGCAATGGACGCCGAACGCCGCCGTCGCTTCGCGCACCAGCGGAAACTGCGGGACCAGATCCTCGGGCGGTGGTGGACGATGGGCCTTGTACTGATCGTACAGGGTGTTGCGGAACGTCTTTTCCGAATGGTCGAAGATGGCCACCAGATGGGTGGGGCCATCGGCGCCCTTCATGTCCTTCAGCAGCTTCCACAACATGTTGCAGTAGCCCTGGACCGCGCCGACCGGCAGGCCGTCGGACTTGCGCGTCAGAGGCGGCAGCGCATGATAGGCGCGAAAGATGTAGGCCGAGGCGTCGATCATCCACAGACGCAGCGCAGGGCCGTCCTGCGTCATCTGGCGTTCGGTTTCTGGATTTTCGGGCGCAGTCGTCTCGGTCATGGCGGGAACATAGGGCTCCAACGCCCCCGCGTCAGCGTCAGAATTCGGTCCAGCTCGATCCCGGATCGCGTTGACCCGGCTGGGCCTGCTGCTGGCCCCAGGACACGACCATGAAGGCCTTGTGGCTGCGGATGCGATAGGTGCCGATCATCGGCACCACGGCGCCCAAGGGCGCTCCGGTCTTGGCTTCGTAGAGGAAGCCGGAAAACTCGGCGACCCCGACCCGGTCGCGGTGGCTGTAGACCGATAGTTCCGGCAGGGAGACGACGTTAAAGGTCTCGTTGATCGGGATCCGCATCTCGGGAATGCCGAAGACGCGCCGCATCTGCTCCAGCGACAGGGCGCCGGCGCGGATTTCGAACACGGCGTTCGCCTCGTCCTTGTTGCGGGCCAGGCTGAAACCGGCGTCCGAGATCGCCCCCCGGATCGCGCTGACGGCGTAGCGGGTGCCCTCGCCCTGGAAATAGGCGTCGTCGATGAAGACCGAAGCGCCCGTCGGCAGCGGCAGGACCAGCCCCTCGACCGCCCGGTCCGAGGCGCGCGCCAAGAGCAGTTGCTCCGTCGCCGTGCGGCCGGTGTTGCTCTCGGTGGTCGAGGCGCAGGCCGACAGCACGACCGCCGCAACCGTCAGCAGAGCCGCCGTCCGCGCCGTCATCACCAGGCGCCGACGTTCGGCATGGAGGCCCAGGGCTCGGCCGGCGCCAGCGGCGCGCCTTCCTGAAGCAATTCGATGGAAATGCCGTCCGGCGAGCGGACGAAGGCCATATTGCCGTCGCGCGGCGGACGGTTGATCGTCACCCCGCCGTCCATCAGCGTCTGGCAGGCGGCGTAGATGTCATCGACCTTATAGGCCAGGTGACCGAAGTTGCGGCCGCCCTGATACTCTTCCGGATCCCAGTTGAAGGTCAGCTCGACCTCGGGGCAGCGTTCCGCCGCCGACTGTTCCAGATTCTTGGGTGCGGCGAGAAACACGAGCGTGAACCGACCCGCCTCGTTCTCGGTGCGGCGCACCTCCTGCAGACCCAGAAGGTCGCAATAGAAGTGCAGCGAGGCGTCGATGTCCTTTACCCGGACCATGGTGTGCAGATAGCGCAAGGCTCGTCTCCGTCCGAACAGCGTGTCAGCCGTCTATAGACCCAACCGCCGCAACACCGCGACTGAACTGAGGTTACGGTCTCAGTGGGCCTCGGGCGCGCGGGCGGCGGGGCTCAGATATTCGTTCTCGTCGTGGGCCTGGGCCGACAGGACGAAACGCCGGTCGCAATAGCCGCACTCGATGAAGTCGTCCTCGCCCATGTCCATATAGACCAGCGGATGGCCCAGGGCCCCGCCGCCGCCGTCGCAGGCCACGCGTTTGGTCGAGACGACGATCTCTTCGGGGGGCGGGATGATGGCGTCGGAATGGCGGGGAGGCATGGTCCGGTCCGGGTCTGAAAGGCTTGCGGGCTTCCTAGGCGGACCGGCCCCGAAGGTCAAACCTCGCCGGACGCCGCCGGGCGACGGCCCAGAAGACGGTTCAGCATCGCCTTGCGCTTCTTGAACAGCGTCAGGCCCAGACAGGCCGCGCCGACCCACAGACCGATTTCGCCGATCAGCAATAGGGCGGCGCCGGCGATGGCGGCATGCGTCATCTCGATCTGATCGGTCTTGCCCGCCAGCAGCGCCAGTCCCCCGCCGATGTAACCGATGGCGCAGACGCCCATGGCGACGAAGCCGATCAGGCGGGTGCGGGTCAGAGGTGTCTTGGCTTTTTGAACGGGGGTCACGGCGATTTCCATCAAGGTCGGTTGTCTTTATGACAAGCAAGCTAGACATATAGACGGGTTACGTCAAGCACCATTGACACATAGACAGGTCTGCTTATCGGATGGTGCCGGCGAGACAGGTTGGCGATTGCGGTCACTCGCCCTACCTATGCCGCTCGCCGTCCCGCCCGAGTGAATAGCCGATCATGTCAGAGACCCTCGCCCTGCCCGACAACGCCATCGAGGTGCGGGGATTGAAGAAGACCTATGCCGGGTCCAAGAAGGCCGCCCCCAAGACGGCCCTGCGCGGCGTCGATCTGGTCATTCCGCGCGGCTCGGTCTTCGGCCTGCTGGGCCCGAACGGGGCGGGCAAGTCGACCCTGATCAATATTCTGGCCGGGGTGGTGAAGAAGTCCGAGGGCTCGGTGACCATCTGGGGCCGCGACATCGACAAGGAGCCGCGAGACGCCGCCGCCGCCCTGGGTGTCGTGCCGCAGGAGATCGTCGCCGACGTCTTCTTCACCCCACGCGAATCACTGGAAGTGCAGGCGGGCTTTTACGGCGTGCCCAAGGACGAGCGGCGGTCCGACGAACTTCTGGCCGCGCTCGGCCTGTCGGACAAGGCCAACGCCTATGTCCGCGCTCTGTCCGGCGGGATGAAGCGCCGCCTCATGGTGGCCAAGGCCCTGGTCCACAATCCGCCCATCCTCATCCTGGACGAGCCGACGGCCGGCGTGGACGTCGAACTGCGTCGCCAGCTGTGGGCCTATGTCCGCCGCATCAACGAAGAGGGGGTGACCATCGTCCTGACCACCCACTATCTCGAAGAGGCCCAGGAGCTTTGCGACACTATCGCCATCGTCAACCGGGGCGAGGTGGTGGCCTGCGAGCCGACGCCGCAGCTATTGCGCCGTCTGGACAGCCGCAATGTCGTCGTGACCCCGGAAACGCCCCAGGCGACGCCGCCGGTGCTGGCGGGCTTCGAGGTGACACCCCGTCCGGGCGGCGCCTTCGCGGTCGCCTATAAAAAGGGGCAGTCGTCGGTCGAGCAGGTCATCAACGCTGTGCGCGCCGCCGGTGTCACCATCGCCGACATCACCACCGAAGATCCGGACCTGGAAGACGTCTTCCTGGCCCTGACCTACGGTGATGCGTCGCGGGTCGATCCGACCAGGGACTAATCGACCTCGGCCAGGAATTCGAAGATCGCGGCCTTGGCCTCGGCCTCGTCCAGCATGGGCGCGTGGCCGATGCCGGGAACCTCGACATAGGCCATGGTCGGGGCCGCCTTCTTCATCCGCGCGGCGATGTCGGCGCTCAGCAGATCCGAGGCAGCGCCCCGCACCAGCAGCGTCGGCTTCTTCTTCGCCAGCCGCCGGAACATGGGCCACAGGTTCGGGACCAGCGCCTTGGCCCCCGCCGCGCGGATCGGCACGGCGATGTCCGGATCATAGTCCAGCGCGATCTCTCCATCGGGCTGCTGGCGGAAAATGCGCCGGGCGAAGGCGTCCCAGTCCGCATCCGTATAGTGCGGGAACGCCACCGCATTGATCCGCTTCGCATAGGCCGCCGCATCGGCCCAGGAGCCGATCTCGACCGGCTGACCGCTGTAGGCGGCGATCCGCGCCAGACCTTCCGGCGCCACCTCCGGCCCGATATCGTTCAGGATCGCCGCGACCACCGCCTTGGACCGGATCGCCGTCAGCGCCATGGTGATCAGTCCGCCCATGGAGGTGCCGAGAAAGACGGCGCGGTCGATCCCCGACTGCTCCATCAGGGCCAGCACGTCGCGCGCATAGACGTCGGGCATATAGGTCATGGGGTCGGGCGCACGATCCGACCGGCCTCGCCCCCGCACGTCCACCGCCAGCACCCGCCGGCCGCTCTGGGCCAGCAGGGGGGCGATGGCTTCAAAATCCGCGCTGTTGCGGGTCAGGCCATGGATGGCGATGACCGGCGGACGCGCGACGCCGGGACCGGGTGCATACTCGCGCGCGAACAGGCTGAGACCATCCGGCGAGGTCCAACGCCGTTCGACAAAGGGATAGGACGCGTTCATTGGCGATCTCCTCCGATTTTCGATCAGAGTAATTCACCAGGCGAGGAAATGCGACGCCCGCTTACCGCCCGGCGTCAGAGGCCCACCACATCGCGCACGAAGGCGTCCAGATCGCCGCCTTTGAAGAGGTAGCCCGCCACCCCGGCCCGCTCTCCGGCCTGCAGATCCCGCTTCTGATCGCCGATGATGAAGGACCGCGTCGGGTCCAGATCGTGCTCGGCGATGGCCCGCAGCAACATGCCCGGATTGGGTTTGCGATCAGGGTGGTCGGGATGGCGATAGCGCGCCTCGATCGCCTCGGGATGGAAGGGCGCTGAATAGACGGCTTCGATAATCGCCCCCTCTTCGGCCAGTCGAGCGACCAGCAGATCATTGAAGGCGTTCATCGTCTCTTCGCTGAACAGGCCCCGTGCCACGCCCGACTGATTCGTCACGACCACGGTGCGATAGCCGGCCTGCTTCATACGCCGCACCGCCGCCGCTGCGCCGGAGATCAGCTTCAGATCCTCGGGCCGATGCGGATAACCGCTGTCCTCGATAAGCACCCCGTCCCGATCCAGAAAGGCGGCGGGCTGGCCGGTCATGCGTCGCTCCGAAGCAGTTCAGAGAAGGCGGTCATCAGGTGATAGAGGCTGGACGCCGGCGCCGCCGCATCGTGCGAGCGACCTTCGGCGTCGTAGCTGTCCACCCAGAGGCCCGGCACGGTGGTGGCCAGATGCGTGTCGAACACGGCGGCGATCAACCGTGAAACGCCGTTGTCGCCAAAACTCAACCCCGTGCGAATGGCCTCGGTCTGAGCCCAAAGACGCCGCCCGCCATCCAGCGTCTCTCCCGTCGAGCCGATCTCGCGGATGGCGAACCCGTCGCGATAACCCTGCGCCGCCGCCCGACGATGCAGCGCCGTGGCCAGATCAGAGCCGTCCCCTGCCTGTTTCAGCAGCCACGCCCATTCTTCAAGGTGGCCCGGCTCGATCACATGACCGGTCACAGGATCGGCGGACCAGTCCTCGGTGAAATATTCGCGGATCGCGCCGTCGACCAGGAAGCGGCGTTTGCACAGGTCAAGCGACACCCGCGCCGCCGCTTCGAACGCTGGGTCGGGCGCAATCGCCTGCCAGGCCAGCATCGCTTCAAGCATATGCATATGGGGATTTTGACGCCGCGGCAGGCGTGGCGGCAGGGCTTCCTCCCATCCTCCATGCGAAGACGCCATCAACCGATCGATCGCAGCCAGCGTCTCAAGCGCCAGAGGCCGCGCTCGCGCATCACCCAGGACGCGATGCGCCGCCGAGAGCGCGAACAGGACGAAGGCCAGATCATAGAGATCAGGCGTCTCATCGACCACCGAGCCGTCGTCATCGGTCGCCGAGACCCAAAGGCCGTCGTCACGTCGGCGATCGGCTATCAGTTGATCCAGCCCGGCCTTGGCCACCGCACGGCCCTGCGCCCATCCCAAGGCAGCCGCTTCGCAAAACACATAGACCTGACGCGCCTGAACCCGCGTGCGACGACGAAGACCGGTCACCGGCCGGCCATCGAAATCCAGCTGCTCGAAGAAGCGCCCCTGCGCATCCACGCCCCGCTCGGCCCACAGCGGTAGGGCATGGTCGAACAGCCAGTTCGAAACCCTGGTCCGGGCGGCGGAAAGCGTCGTCATGGCGCTGGCTTAGGACGCAAGCCGACGGGCGCCAAGACCTGTGTGCGGTAGCAAAGGGCAACGCGATGTGACGCCGCGCGATTTGGCCCGCGCGCCCGATCTTGCTAGGACGACCCGACATTCGCGGCCCGCCTGTCCGGCCGCCGCCCCCGATCCCCCGTGGAGAGCGTCCCTCATGATCCCCTTCATCGACCTTCAGGCCCAGCGCCAGCGTCTCGGCGGCAAGATCGAGGCCGCCGTTCAGGAAGCCGTCGTCGGCGGCGCCTGGGTCATGGGTCCGCAGGTCCGCCAGTTCGAGGCCGACCTCGCCGCCTTCGGCCAGGCCAAGCACGCCTTGGGCTGCGGCAACGGCACCGACGCCCTGATCCTGCCGTTGATCGCCTGGGGCGTTCGCACCGGCGACGCCGTCTTCTGCCCCAGCTTCACCTTCACGGCCACGGCCGAGGTCGTGCCGTGGCTGGGCGCCTCGCCCGTGTTCGTGGACGTCGACGCCCACACCTACAATATGGACTCGGCCAAGCTTGAGGCGGCCATCGAAGCGGTCAAGGCCGAGGGTCGCCTGACGCCCAAAGTCGTCATCGCCGTCGATCTGTTCGGTCAGCCGGCCGACTATCCCGCCATCCGCGCCATCTGCGACCGCCATGGGCTGAAGCTGATCTCGGATTCGGCACAAGGCTTCGGCTGCACCCTGAACGGCGACCATCCGCTGAAATGGGCCGACGTCACCACGACAAGCTTCTTCCCGGCCAAGCCCCTGGGCTGCTACGGCGACGGCGGTGCGGTGCTGACCGACGACGACGACCTGGCTCAGGAAATGGATTCCCTTCGCGTGCACGGCAAGGTCGTCGCCAAGGACCTCGAGGCCGGCGCCGCCGCCTTCGCCCACGACCCCAAATATCTGGCCATGCGCATCGGCATGAACAGCCGGCTGGACACCATCCAGGCCGCCATCCTGATCGAGAAGCTGAAGGTCTTCGGTCAGGAGATCGAATGGCGCAACCAGATTGCCGACCGCTACAACGAACGCCTCGCGCCCCACGTCTCGGCCGTGCCCCACGTCATCGACGGCGGCGTTTCGATCTGGGCGCAGTACACGATCGAGCATGAGGACCGCGACGGGCTGGCCGCGCACCTGAAGGATCAGGGCGTGCCCACCGCCGTCTATTATCCGGTGCCGATGCATATGCAGCCGGCCTATCAGCGCTTCCCGCAGGGCGCAGGCGGCCTGCCCGTCACCGAACGGCTGAGGAACCGGGTCCTCAGCCTGCCGATGCACGCCGATCTGGACGAGGCGACCCAGGACAAGGTCGTTGCCGCCGTCGCCAGCTACAAGGCCTAAGCCGATGCCGAACACCCCCGCCCTCAAGATCGGCGTCGCCGGCGTCGGCGTCATGGGCCGCAACCATGCGCGCGTCGCCTCCGAGATGCGCGAGTTCGACCTGACCACCGTCTTCGATCCCGATGCGGTGACGGCCGAGGGCGTCGCCGCCGCCTATGGCGCATCGCCCGTCACGACGGCCCAGGCCTTCGTCGACGCCGGCTTGGACGCCGCCATCGTCGCCACGCCCAACCGGTTCCACGCCGAGATTGGCGTCGCCCTGCTGGAAAAGGGCGTCCACGTTCTGGTGGAAAAGCCGATCGCCGCCAGCGTCGCCGACGCCCAGCGCATGATCGATGCAGCCAAGGCCAATGACCGCGTTCTGATGGTCGGTCAGGTCGAGCGCTTCAATCCCGCGGTCGAAACCGTCAAGCGCGCCGTCGCCGACGACGACATCATCTCGATCCAGATCACCCGGGTCGGTCCCTTCCCGCCCCGCATGGGCGAGGTCGGCGTCGTCATTGATCTGGCCGTGCACGACATCGACATCATCCGCCACCTGACGGGTTCCGAGATCGTCGAGGTCCAGCCGCAACTGGCCCGCACGCGCGCAGACCGCGAGGACACGGCCCTGCTTCAGTTCCGCCTGGACAGCGGGGTGATCGCCCATATCACCACAAACTGGGTCACCCCCTACAAGACCCGCACCCTGCAGGTCGCGACCAAGACCAAATTCATCGTCGCCGATCTGATCACGCGCCAGGTCACCGAATACTTCGGCCAGCAGCCGGACGGCTCCTATTCGACCCGGATGCTGAACAGCTGGCCGGCCGAACCGCTTAAGAAGGAGCTGGAGGCCTTCGCCCGCGCCATCACGACCGGCGAAACGCCGGCGGTCACCGGCGAAGACGGCCTGCGCAATCTCGAGGTCGCGCTGCGCTGCCTCGGCGAGCACTGATCGGATCAGGCCCCGTTCTCGCCGCAAAACCTGAGGAAGAGAAACGTATGAGCCGTATCACCGCCACCGCTCTCGCCCTGATCGTCGTCGGTTCGGCGGCGGCGCCCGCCCACGCGGACACCCGCTACCTGGCCTATAATGCATCGGACCGGATTACCCAGGCGCTGACCAAGGGCGTGACCTTGCAGGTGCGGCGCGGTCTGTTCGGGGCGGTGCAGGTCGAGCGTCTGTTCTCCACCACCGCGCGCGGCACGGCAGGCTTCACGCGCGGCGGACCGGACGCCGCGCGACGCGTCCTGCCGCAGGGCGCCGAGGAAAATGACATCTATGCCATCGATCAGGACGGCGACGGCCGCGGCCTGTCGCGCGCCCTGTGTCCCGGCGCCGACGAGGTCTGGCTGATCATGGGTCGCGTCCGTGCGCCGCGGCCTCTGACTATGCAGGCGGTGGGTCGGTGGTCGGACGGCGCCTATCGCCACTGCGTGACGCTCAGCTACGACTGGCGCGGCGAATGGGCGACGGCGCCGCAGGCGCAAACGCCGCGAGACTGATCCGCGGCCGGACTGTTTCATATTCAGCACGCGCAAGCGGGTAATTATGGCGATTTGACTTTTATAATCGTTAGTGACACTTTGAGCACAGGAACGGCGGCGGCCGTTCTACCGCCTTGGAATATCCCCCTCCCCGGCGGCGAGAGAGACGAACCTCCCAGAGCCCGGCCCGTCGCGGCCGGGCTTTTTTTACGCGGCGCGCCTGCTAGACGGGGTCATGACCCTTCGCCTCGCCACCTGGAACATCAACTCCGTCCGCCTGCGCATCGATCAGGTGGCCCGCTTCGTCGCCGAACGCGCGCCCGATGTCCTGATGCTTCAGGAGATCAAATGCACCACGGACCAGTTCCCGCGCGGCGCCTTCGAGGACATGGGCATGCCCCACCTTCGCGTGGCGGGCCAGAAGGGCTGGCACGGCGTCGCCATCGCCAGCCGCCTGCCGCTTGAGGACAGCGATACCTTCCAGGTCTGCAAACTGGGTCATGCGCGCTGCGTTTCGGCCCGCGTGTCCGGCATCGACGTGCAGAACTTCTATATCCCCGCCGGCGGCGACATTCCCGATCGGGCGCTGAACCCCAAGTTCGATCACAAGATGGACTTCTATGAACAGCTGACCGCCATCGTGGCCAAGCAGGACAAGTCTCGCCCTCTGGTCATGGCCGGCGATTTCAATATCGCGCCCGGTGAAGGCGATGTCTGGAACCACCGCTACATGTCCAAGATCGTCAGCCACACGCCGATCGAGGTCGACACCCTGAACCGGCTTCAGGCCACGGGCGGTTTCGCCGATGTGCTGCGCGACCGCTTCCCCGAGCCCCAGAAGCTGGCCAGCTGGTGGAGCTATCGTGCCGCCGACTTCCGCAAATCAAATCGCGGTCTGCGCCTGGACCACATCTGGACCTCGCCCGGCCTGACCCCCGCCGTGGTCAAGGACACCGCCCACATCCACGACGACGTCCGCGAGTGGGATCGTCCCTCCGACCATGCGCCGGTCACGGTCGATCTGGACGTCTGATCCTCAATAGACGGCGACTGGCTTGACCGACGCCGGTGCCTTTCGACCCCGGCCGACCTTCCTGGCGGCGCGCCCGAGCCGAACCACCGCCTCGTCCAGCTGATCTTCCGGCAAGGTGTAGGGCAGACGCAGCCGGCGTTCGAAGGCGCCGTCGACGCCGAACCGCGGACCGGCGGCGAGGCGCAGGCCTTCGGCCTCGGCCGCGATCGTGAGAGCGGAACTGATCGGCCCCGGCAGGCGCGCCCACAGGGACAATCCCCCAGCCGGGCGGGGACAGACCCAGTCAGGCAGTTTTTCAGCGAGCCGCGCCCGCAGATGATCCCGCCGGGCGCGCAAGAGGGGCCGGCGCGCCGCCAGGGCCTTGCCGCCGTCGTTCAACAGTTCGACCGCCGCCAGCTGCTCCAGGATCGGAACACCCAGATCGAAGCTGGCGCGACTTTGGGCCAGGCGCTGGATCACCGCCCGGTCAGCGCGGATCCAGCCGATCCGCAAACCGCCCCAGACGCTTTTGGACATCGATCCCAGTCTGACCATCCGCGGCGCATCGACGGCCGAGGCGCTGAGCGCCGGCGGTCCGCTCAAGGTCAGTTCGACCAAGGTCTCGTCCAGCACCAGCAGGGTCTCAGACCCCTTCAGCCCCGCCAGCAAGCGCGTCCGGTCCGCCGCCCGCATCATCCGGCCGGTCGGATTGTTGTGGTCCAGCACCAGATAAGCCATGGCCGCGTTGCTGCCGCGGCAGGCCGCAATCAGACCCTCGACATCCCAACCCTCCTCGCCCTCGCCGTCCGGCAAGGCGACGGGTACGGCGCGACCGCCCGCTGCCAGGATGGCGTCGATCGCCTGCGGATAGGTGGGATGGTCGAACACCACCGGCGCGCCTGGCCGCGTTGTCAGGCGCAGCAGATGGACCAGTCCGTTGTGCGCGCCATGCGTGATCAATATCTGCCCCGAAGAGGTCGCCAGGCCGCGCCGCCGGTATCCCGCGGCCACCGTTTCGCGCAGTTCCTCCAGCCCCGACGTCTCATAACCGTGTCCTGGCAGGTTCGCCGGCAATCGTTCCAGCGCCCGCACATAGGCTGCATGCACATTGGCATCGGCCGGCAGGACGGCGGCGGTCATGTCGATCAGGCCGGACCTGTCCGTTTGCGTCGCCTCATGACGCGGCGCCGGTCCGTTCGGCAGGCTGGTGCGTGCGGCGGCGCCCTGCCCGCCGGTCAGAAACCCGTCATCCCGCAAGCGGCCGTAGGCGGCCGAGACGGTCGTTCGGCTCAAGCCCAGCGCCTGGGCCATTTCCCGTTCGCCGGGCAAACGCGCCGCCAAGGGCAGTCGACCATCCAGAATCAGGAGTCGTATCGCGCCTGAAAGCTGCCGATAGCCTGCGCCTGCGCCCGGCGACCGCCAAGCGCCGAGGTGGCGCGTCAGAGAAACAAGACCGATCGACCGCGACGACATCAGGCCAGAATGGCATAACTGGCTCTATTTTCGATAGCCAGTTTGGGGCATTCCATCGATTTATGACCCGTGGCCTGATCCAGCTTTTCGCCGGCCTGTTTCTCTATGGCCTGTCCATGGCCCTGATCGTTCGCGCCGATCTCGGTCTAGATCCGTGGGACGTGCTGAACCAAGGCGTGTTCGAGCGGTTCGCGAAACCCGCCGGAGTCAGCTTCGGTCTGGTGGTCAATTTGATCGGTATGGCCGTGCTGCTGCTATGGATTCCCCTGCGCCAGAAGCCGGGGATCGGGACCGTCGCCAATGTGCTGATCATCGGAACGGTCGCCAATTTCGGCCTGGACTGGATCCCGTCCGACCTGGACCTACCGCTCCGGGCCAGCCTGCTCATCGCCGGCATCGTCCTGAACGGCGTGGCCAGCGGGGCCTATATTGGCGCGGGCCTCGGTCCCGGTCCCCGCGACGGCCTGATGACCGGCATCGTCGCGCGCACAGGCTGGCCGGGTGAAATGGGTGCGGACGGCCATCGAACTGACCGTCATCGCCGTCGGCTGGCTGTTGGGCGGTTCGGTCGGAGTGGGCACGGTGCTCTACGCCCTGACCATCGGCCCGCTGGTGCACATCTTCCTGCCGCTGTTCACGGTCCGCACGAAGACGCCCGACTGAGCCGTTAGGGCTGCAGCCGGTATCCGCCCGCGTCGGTCAGCAGCAGACGCGCATGGCCCGGTTCCGGTTCGATCTTCTGGCGTAGGCGATAGATATGGGTTTCCAGCGTATGGGTCGTGACCCCGGCGTTGTAGCCCCAGACCTCGGTCAGCAACTCTTCGCGCGACACCGGCTTGGCCCCAGCGCGATAGAGGTATTTCAGGATATTGGTTTCCTTCTCGGTCAACCGGACCTTCTTGCCCTTGGCGTCCATCAGCACCTTGGCGGCGGGCCGGAACTCGTAGGGGCCGATGGTGAAGACGGCGTCCTCGGACTGTTCATGGCTGCGCAGATGGGCGCGGATGCGCGCCAGCAGCACGGCGAACCGGAAGGGCTTGGTGACATAGTCGTTGGCCCCGGCGTCCAGGCCCAGGATGGCGTCGGCGTCCGCCGATTGCGCCGTCAGCATGATCACCGGTGTCGAAACCCCGTCCTTGCGTAACAGGCGACAGGCCTCGCGGCCGTCCATGTCGGGCAGATCGACGTCCAACAGGATCAGGTCGGCGCGGATCTCGCGCCCCATTCGCACGCCATCGGTCGCGGTTGCGGCCTGCTGGGTCTTGAACTCTTCATGCAGGTTCAGCTGCTCGGCCAAGGCCTCGCGCAGGTCGTCGTCGTCGTCAATGATCAGAATGGTCTTGGGCGTAGGCATGGGACAGACAATGGCGAGGCTTGGCCCCCGCGCCAAGGCTTGGGGGTGCGAATATTCACATCGGGTTACGAGCTAGAGGGCGTTTCGGGTCGATTTCGTTCCCCGAACAAGGCCGTTCCGACCCTGACGTGCGTCGCGCCGCATCGGATGGCAGTTTCATAATCGCCGCTCATGCCCATCGACAGGACCGGCAAACCGTTTCGTTCGGCCATGTCCCGCAACATCTGAAAATGCGGCCCTGCGTCCTGATCCGCCGGTGGAATGCACATCAGACCCTCGAGCGTCAGCCCATAGGTGTCGCGGGCCGCCGCAATCAGGGCGTCGGCGGCGTCGGGCAGGACCCCGGCTTTCTGAGGCTCCGCGCCCGTGTTCACCTGGACCAGGACGCGCGGCGATCGGCCGCGCTTTTCGCCCGCCCGCGCCAAGGCGCGCGCCAGTTTTTCACGGTCTAGGGTTTCGATCACGTCGAACAGGGCGACTGCATCCTCGGCCTTGTTGGTCTGCAACGGGCCGATCAGCCGCAGTTCCAGACCCGGCAGTTCCCCGCGACGGTCAGCCCAACGGCCCTGCGCCCCCTGCACCCGGTTCTCGCCGAAGATCCGCTGACCCGTCGCCAGTATGGCGTCGATGGCCTCGGGGGCTTGCGTCTTGGAGACGGCGGTCAGGGTCACATCCGCTGGATCCCGACCGGCCGCATGGCAGGCGGCATCGATACGCGCCTGCACCTCGGCGACCCTTTCGGCGATGGACGGGGCGGAAAAAGCGGAGGAAGAAGAGGTCATGATCCTGCCGGCCGGTTACAGCGACGATGCGCGCGCGCTCTGGAACGCCGCGACCGCTCTAAACCGCGCCGCCGCCGCTGTCAGCCCGGCCGCCGCAGCCTTGCCGCCGATGCTGTTCTTCACCGACCCCGATCGCACGCTCCGACCGTGGGAGACGGCGGCGCGCCTGCCCGCCGGCTCGGCGGTGATCTATCGCGCCTTTGGCGCCTCCGACGCCGTAGAAACGGGGCATCGGCTTCGGGAAGCGACGGCCGATCGGGGCGTGAAACTGTTGGTCGGGCTAGACCCCGATCTGGCCGAGGCGATCGACGCCGACGGGCTTCACATGCCTGAACGGGCCGCGGACCAAGCAGCGCGCATCCGCTCGGACCGACCCGGCTGGATCCTGACGGCGGCCTGGCATGGCTCTTCGCCCGCACCCGAAGACCTGAACGCCCTGATCCTGTCGCCGGTGTTTCCGGCGGGCGGTGCGTCCGCCGGTATGCCCGCCCTGGGCGTCGCGGCATTCGAACAGCATGTGAAAGCCGCCCACCTGCCCGTTTATGCGCTGGGCGGCGTCACGCCAGAGAACGCCGCAACGCTCGCACACACAGGCGCCTGCGGCTTGGCGGCGGTGAATGCGATCCAGTCGGCGTTTCGCTGACCGATCGAAATCAGAACTTGAAGATGGTTTCCAGACGGACGCGGGGCTGGGCCCGGCCGTTGGTTTCGGGCGCGCGGGCCGGATCGGCTTCCGGCGTGCTGACGGCGGCGGCGGCGCCGACACGCAGACGGTCGTTCAGACGGTAATAGGCGCCGGCCTCGACGTCACCCCAGTCGGTCTCGCGACCCACGGGCTGGTTCAGGTTGAAATCCAGACCCCACCGGCCACGATCGTTGAGGCGCAGACCGCGACGCTGCGGCGCCGGCGCGTTACGCTGCGCCGCCTGGGCCTCCGAAAGGGAAACGGTGGATGTGCTTTGGGCGAGCGCCGACGTCGACGCGGCTATCGCCGCCGTCGCCATCATCACAGCCAGGAAACCACCGAACCGCATACCAAATCCTTCGAACCCCGCCATGAGGCGGCGTTTCAACCCTGAACCGACCTTATATGGTCGTGAGCCCCGCGATTAGACACCGGGTGTCTGCGCGGTCAACGCAATGAGCCGGCGATAACAAGGTTCCCGCGCATTGTTGTCGGCGTATGTGTCTCAAGCGTCACGGGATTCGGGCGGATTCCGGCGAAATCTCACATGCCCTTCACAAAACACCGCGACGCGCGATGCGGCGGGAACCGACTTCGCCTTGTCATCGCCCCTTTTCGCCGTGTTATAGAGCCTGGCAGTCGGCATTCCCCATGCCGTGCGCGCGTGCGGGCGAGGGCTCTCACGTCCCTGAGTTTACGGAGACTTCTCTTGATGAGCCTCAACAAGGCCTTGGTTCGGAACGTCGCGGTCGTGCTGGTCTCGGGCGTGGCCCTGGGCGCGTCCCTGTCGGCCTGCTCGAGCATTCCCTTCGTCGGCGGCAAGAAGTCTGCGCCCAAGACGAACGTGCAACAGGGCATCGGCGTCAACGCCTTCCTGTGGCGCGCCTCGCTCGACACCCTCAGCTTCATGCCGCTGCTGACCGCCGATCCGTGGGGCGGCGTCATCAACTATGACTGGTACATCAACCCCCAGACGCCGAACGAGCGCTTCAAGGCGACCGTCTTCATCCTGGACACCCGTCTGCGCGCCGACGCGCTGAACGTCACGGTGACCAAGGAAGTGAAGGGCGCCGATGGTCAGTGGACCGCCGCCCCGGTCGCCGCCCAGACCGAGGCCGATCTGGAAAACGCCATCCTGACCAAGGCGCGCCAGCTGAACCTGTCGAACGCCGGCTAAAGCCGGCGCTCGCTTTTATTTCTAGGCGCTACCGCCCTTCGGGCTGCTTGAGCGCGACGCGTCCAAGAGTTTTTAGGACGCATTACTTCTTGGGCGCTGTCGTCCTTCGGGCTAGTTGAGCCGGGAGGGCGTCAGCGCCCTTTCGACTTTCAGGACGACCGTGGCCCGTTACGAACCCAAGACCGCCGAACCCCGCCAGCAGGCCCGATGGGCTAAGGCTTCCGCCTTCGTCACGAAGGACACCGGCCGGCCGAAATACTATGTGCTTGAGATGTTCCCCTATCCGTCGGGCAACATCCACATGGGTCACGCCCGCAACTATGTGATGGGCGACGTGGTGGCGCGGTCCAAACGCGCGCAAGGGTACGACGTTCTGCACCCGATGGGCTGGGACGCCTTCGGCATGCCGGCCGAGAACGCGGCCATGGAGCGCGGTATCCACCCGAAAGGCTGGACCTATTCCAACATCGCCAATATGCGCGAACAGCTGAAGCTGCTGGGCCTGTCGCTGGACTGGTCGCGCGAGTTCGCCACCTGCGACCCGGAATACTACGGCAAGCAGCAGGCCTGGTTCCTGGAGCTGTATCGGCGCGGTCTGGTCTATCGCAAGGATGCGGTGGTCAACTGGGATCCCGTCGACAACACGGTCCTGGCCAACGAACAGGTGATCGACGGCCGCGGCTGGCGTTCCGGCGCCGTCGTCGAGAAGCGCAAGCTGAACCAGTGGTTCCTGCGCATCACCGACTATGCGGACGACCTGATCGACGGCCTGAAGACCCTGGACCGCTGGCCCGAAAAGGTCCGGCTGATGCAGGAGAACTGGATCGGCAAGTCCAAGGGCGCGACCCTGTGGTGGGACATCGCTGAGGCGCCGGCCTTGCTGCCCGCCTCCCCCGAGGGCGAACCCAACCACGCCCGCGATCCGATCGAGGTCTACACCACCCGCCCCGACACCCTGTTCGGCGCCAGCTTCCTGGCCTTGGCGCCCGACCATCCCCTGACCAAGGCCATCGCCGAACATCGGCCGGACGTGGCGGACTTCATCAAGGCCTGTGCCCAGACCGGCACCAGCGAAGCCGAGATCGAAAAGGCCGAGAAGCTGGGCGTGGATCTGGGCGTTCGCGTCCGCCATCCCTTTGATCCGGACAAGACCCTGCCCGTCTGGGCGGCCAACTTCGTGCTGTCGACCTATGGTTCGGGCGCCATCTTCGGCTGCCCGGCCCACGACCAGCGCGACCTGGACTTCGCCCGCAAATACGATCTGCCGGTGACGCCGGTGGTCAAGCCCGACGACGCCGAGACGGTCGAGATCGGAACCGAGGCCTATGTCGGTCCCGGACGAATCTTCAACTCCGACTTCCTGGACGGCATGGACGTCGAGGCCGCCAAGGCCGCCGCGATCGCCAAGGTCGAGGCCGCCGGCCAGGGCCGCGCCGAGACCATCTATCGCCTTCGTGACTGGGGTGTTTCGCGCCAGCGGTATTGGGGTTGCCCGATCCCGATCATCCACTGCCCGTCTTGCGGCGTCGTCGAGGTTCCCGCCGATCAGTTGCCGGTCGTCCTGCCTGATGATGTGACCTTCGACGTGCCCGGCAACCCGTTGGCGCGTCACGCGACCTGGAAGCACGTCAAATGCCCGTCGTGCGGCGCCGAAGCGACGCGTGAGACCGACACGCTCGACACCTTCGTCGATTCCAGCTGGTATTTCGCGCGGTTCACCGATCCGACGGCCGAGGCGCCGATCGACAAGGCCGCCGCCGACCGCTGGCTGGCTGTCGATCAATATATCGGCGGGGTCGAGCACGCGGTCCTGCACCTGCTGTACGCTCGCTTCATCACCCGCGCCCTGTCTGACGCCGGCATGCTGTCGGTGAAGGAGCCGTTCGCCGGCCTGTTCACCCAAGGCATGGTGGTTCACGAAACCTATCGCCGCGCCGACGGCGCCTGGGTCGAGCCGACTGATGTGGAGCTCAAGAACGACAACGGCGTCCGGTCGGCCCGCCAGCTTTCGACCGGCGAGACCCTGGTCATCGGCGACATCGAAAAGATGTCCAAGTCCAAGAAGAACGTCGTCGCTCCGGCCGAGATCCTGGAAAGCCACGGCGTGGACGCCGGTCGCCTGTTCGTCCTGTCCGACAGCCCGCCCGAGCGGGACGTGCAATGGACCCCTGGCGGCGTCGAGGGCGCCAGCCGCTTCGTCCAGCGCGCCTGGACCCTGTTCGACACCTATGACGCCGGTTTCGCGGGCGAAGACAAGGCCAACGCCGAGCTGCTGCGCGAAACGCACAAGGCCATAAAGGCCGTGTCGGAAGGGGTCGAAGGCTTCCGCTTCAACTCGGCCATCGCCAAGCTCTACGCCTTTGTCGCTACCATCCGCGACAATGCCCAGGCCGGCGGCGAGGCCAAGCGTCAGGCCCTGTCGGCGCTGGCCCGCCTGATCGCCCCCTTCACCCCGCACCTGGCCGAAGAAGCCTGGACGCGGCTGGGTGAGGACGGGATGGTTCTGGACGCGCCGTGGCCCGTGTGGGACGCTGCGCTCGCGGCCGACGACGAGGTGGTCCTGCCCATCCAGATCAACGGCAAGCGTCGCGCGGAAATCCGCGTGCCGCGCGGCATGGAGCCGTCCGAGGTCGAAGCCCTGGTCCTGGCCGACGAAACGGTCAAGGCGCGGCTGGAGGGTCTGAGCGTGAAGAAGATCGTCGTGGTCAAGGACCGCATCGTCAATCTGGTGGCCGGCTGATGCGTGTCGCGATGGCTCTCGCGGTTCTCGCGTCTTTGGCGGTTTCCGCCTGCGGCTTCACGCCCATGTACGCCGAGCCGGCCGTGGGGTCATCCCTGCGCCGGATCGCCGTCACGACCCAAGATGACCGCTTGGGCTATCGCCTGCGCGAGCAGCTGGAAGACGTCCTCGCCTGGGATCGCGGCGCGACGCCGTTGTATCGCCTGACGACCGAGGTCCAGCAGAACCGCCGCTCGCTGGGTCGCCGCATCGACGACACCGCCACCCGCTATGAACTCACGGTCAAGGCGACCTGGACCCTGACCCCGGCTGCCGGCGGAATGCCTGTCAGCGGCACGGAAACGGTCACCACGACCTACGCTACCGCCGACCAGCCCTATGCCGCCATCGCCGCCCAGCAGGACGGCGAGGAGCGCGCCGCGGCCGAACTGGCTCGCCTGATCCGACTGGATCTGATGCAGGCGCTGTCGAACCCGTGATCCTGGCCAAACGCCCCGAGATCGATCGCTTCCTGAAGGCGCCCGATCCGGCGATCCGGGCGGCGGTGATCCACGGCAAGGACCGGTCAGGCGTCGCTGAGCGGGCCGAGGTGCTGTGCAAGACGGTCACGCCCGATCTGAACGACCCCTTCAATGTCACCGTCCTGACCGACAGCGACATCGATGGCGATGAAACGAAGCTGGAAGAAGCGCTGACGGCCATGTCCCTGATGGGCGGCCGCCGTCTGGTGCGCATCCGTCTGTCGGCGCTGAAGCCCGGCGTGGACAAGGCTGTCGCCGCCGCGCTGAAAATCCACGCCGATGGCGGCTACAATCCCGACGCCATGATGGTGGTCGAGGCCGACCAGCTGGGCCGCGAATCCGCGCTCAGAAAGGCGGCCGAGAAGGAAAACGGCGCGGTCGGCATCGTCTGCTACGAGGACGAAACCGGCGATATCGCCCGCATGGTCCGAGAGGCCCTGGCCGCCGACAAGGTGGGCCTGACGTCCGACGCCCTGGACCGTTTCGTCGCGCGCTTGCCGCGCGAGCGGGGCTTGATGCGGCAGGAGATCGAGCGGCTGGCCCTGTTCATCGGCCCCGGCTCCGGCAAGACGCTGGATATGGATGCGCTGGAGCATCATCTCGGCGTTGAACCGGACGCCTCCCTGTCGGATGCGGCGCTTCAGGCCTTCGGCGCGCGTCCCGGCCCGGCGCAGGCGGGGCTCAGGCGCGCCTTCGCCGAGGGCGAATCGTCGGTGCTCGCCGTTCGCTCCGCCGCGATCCATCTCGGAAAGCTACGCCGGATCAATATCTTGCAGGCCAACGGCGCAAACGCCAAGGAGGCCGCCAAGGCCGCTGGCGTCTTCTGGAAACAGGAGGCGGAAATGCTGCGTCAGGCGCGGTCCTGGCGGCTCGAAGCCCTGGACGAGGTCTTGGACAGCATCAACACGGCCGATGTCGCCACCAAGACGACCGGAATGCCGGACCAACTGATAGCCGAACGCCTGCTGCTGGAAATCGCAGGTCGCGCCAGACGGCTGGGGCTGTAGCCCTAGCCGCGCTTGGACGCCTTGCGGAAGGCGGGCTGGGCCATGGCGACATTGCGCGCCGACACAGCCTTCTCTTCGGCCTTGGCGCCCGGTTGGGCGTTGAATCCATGACCCCCCTTGGCCTTCTTGGCGGCGAGCGCCTGTTTCAGCTTTTCGGCGGCGGTGGGTGTCGTGTCTTCAGTCATATCGATACCCTAGCACAGTCAGCCGCTCAGCCGCGCATCAAACGGCGGCACAAGTCGTCGAGCTGCTCCAGCGAGCCGTAGCCGATCGTCAGTTCGCCCTTTCCGCCTTTGTCCGACAACTGCACTTTCAGGCCCAGCGCATCGGCCAGATCCTGCTGCAGGGCGGCGACATCGGCCGCCCCCTCCCCGCCGACGGCCGCCGACGCCGACTTGGTCTTCGTCGGCTTCGGCCCCTCGACCGCACGGCGCGCCAGAGCCTCGGTCTCACGGACGCTGAGACCATCCACGAAGGCGATGTCCGCCAACTGGCCCGGGTCGGGCGTATTGATCAGCGCCCGGGCGTGACCCGCGGACAGTTTGCCTTCGCGCACATAGAACAGCACCCGCTCAGGCAGTTGCAGCAGGCGCATGGTGTTGGCCACATGGCTGCGGCTCTTGCCGACCACGCCCGCCACCGCATCCTGCGTCCGCCCGAAGCGCTCCATCAGAACGCGGTAAGCCTCGGCCTCTTCCAGAGGATTTAGATCTGCGCGCTGGACGTTTTCGACGATCGCGACTTCGAACACCTCGACGTCGTCCATCTCGTGGACCACGATCGGCACTTCGGTCAGGCGCGCCGCCTGCGACGCGCGCCAGCGGCGTTCGCCGGCGATGATCTGCCAGACGCCCTCCTCACCCGGTTGGGTCCGCACCAAAATCGGCTGCAGAACCCCCTTGTCGCGGATCGACGCGGTCAGTTCCTCCAGATCCTCCTGGCGGAAGGTCTTCCGCGGTTGGTCCGGATTGGGCTTCAGGCTTTCGATCGGTACGCGTTGCACACCGGCGGGCACGGGCGCGTCGGATGCGACCGGCGCCTCGGCATCCTGTCCCATCAACGCCGACAGGCCGCGGCCCAGACCTCTTTGTCGTTCAGCCAAGATACTGTTCCGTTTCTAATAAACTCAGGCGGCCAGCTTCAGGCGCTGGCGTTCGCGCTTCACCACTTCCTTGGCCAGCCGCAGATAGGCCTGGCTGCCCGCGCACTTCAGGTCATAGATCAGCGCCGGCTTGCCGAACGACGGCGCCTCAGCGACGCGGACGTTGCGCGGGATGACGCTCTCATAGACCTTGTCGCCGAAGTGAGCGCGCACGTCGTTGGCCACCTGGCCCGACAAGGCGCTACGACGATCGAACATCGTCAGGACCAGGCCCTGGATTTCCAGCGACGGGTTGAGGCTGTGCTTGACCATATCGATGGTGCGCATCAGCTGGCTCAAACCTTCCAGGGCGAAGAACTCGCATTGCAGCGGCACCAGCACCGCGTCCGCAGCCGCCATCGCATTCAGCGTCAGCAGGTTCAACGACGGCGGGCAGTCGATCAGGACGTAGTCATACGCGGTAGGGCCGTCGTCGTGCGCGCGAAGAGCATCACGCAGCCGATAGGAACGGCGATCCGCTTGGCTCAGTTCGATCTCAACGCCCGACATGTCCGCGTCGGCCGGGACGATCCACAAACCCGGCACAGTCGTCTGCACCGAGGCATCCGCGATGGAGCGCTGGTCAACGACAACATCATAGATGGTCACCCTCCGTGTTTCACGTGGAACACCCAGACCCGTTGAGGCATTGCCCTGCGGGTCCATATCCACGATCAGTACGCGCTCCCCGATGGCGGCCAGGGCGGTGCCGAGGTTGATGGCTGTCGTCGTCTTGCCGACCCCGCCCTTCTGGTTGGACACGGCGAGGACGCGGGCGGGCTTTCTAGCGCGTTGAGCGGGCACGGCGGAGGCTCCGGATTGTCACGATGCGGCCGCGCACGTCGCTTTGCGACGGGGCCAGTTCAGCCTCGAAATGCCAGGATTTGCGCGCTTCGATCAACTCGGATTCGGCACGCTCCCCCTTCAGGAACAGACCTTGTGCACCCCTTTGGAAGTAGGGCTGTGCATAACCCAGCAGTTTCTCCATCGGCGCGACGGCGCGGGCAGTGACGATGTCGCACGTCACAGACTGCGCTTCAGCTCGGCCGACGATAACCGTCGCCGGCAAGGATAAGACGTCCACGACCTCCTGAAGAAATCGGCAGCGTTTGGCCAAGCTGTCGATTAGCCAGACATGCGCCCCTTCCCGTCCCTTCAGCATGATGGAAAGCACCAGTCCAGGAAAGCCTGCTCCCGCCCCCAGATCCGCCCAGGTCTTCGCTTCTGGCGCCAGATCGAGCAGTTGGGCACTGTCCCAGACATGGCGATTCCAGAAGTCCGGCAGACTGTCCGGCCCCACCAGATTCATCACCGCATTGGCCTCAACCAACCGCAGCCGAAACGCCTCGAGGTCAGCGATCTGTTCCGATGACGCATTGGCGCGTGCACGGAATACCTGTTGTTCGGCCTCCAACATCAGGCCGCGACCGACGCCTTTGGCGCGCGCTTCACATAGGCCAACAGCGCCGTCAAAGCGCCGGGCGTCATGCCCTCGATTCGACCGGCCTGCCCCAAGGTTCGAGGTTGCACACGAGCCAGCTTCTCTTTGACTTCATTCGACAGACCGCCGACAGCGCCGTAGTCGAGGTCGGTCGGGAGCATCAGCCCCTCCTCCGCCTTCAGCGCATCCGCATCCTGCGACTGTCGATCCAAGTAGTTGGCGTAGGCCGCGTCGATTTGAACCTGCTCGCGAACCTCGTCGGTCCAATCGGCGATGACGGGCACTGCCGAAACGAACTGATCCAAAGACACATCGGGGAAGGCCAACAGTTCGCGCATCGAGCGCCGACGACCATCAGCATTGACCGAAATGCCGAGCGCCCCAGCCTCATTGGGAGTGAACAGTGTTTCACGTGAAACGGCGCTCGCTGCCGCAAGCGCCGAAGCCTTGGCTTCAAAACGAACACGCCGTTCCTCACCAACAATGCCCAGCGGTATCGCAAGCGGTGTGAGCCGAAGGTCGGCGTTATCCGCTCGCAGCGTCAGCCGATATTCCGCCCGGCTGGTGAACATCCGGTACGGCTCGGTAACGCCGCGCGTCACCAGATCGTCGATCATGACGCCGATATAGGCCTGATCACGCCCCAGGATCACCGGCTCCTGGCCCGCCGCCGAACGCGCGGCGTTTAGCCCTGCCATCAGCCCCTGCGCCGCGGCCTCTTCATAGCCCGTCGTGCCGTTGATCTGTCCGGCGAGATATAGTCCCGGACGCTTCTTGACCTCCAGCGCCGCCGTCAGCTCGCGCGGATCGACATAGTCGTATTCGATGGCGTAGCCGTATCGAAACACCTCGACCGCTTCCAACCCCGGAATGGTGCGGAGGAAGGCGAGCTGTGTCGGCTCTGACACCGAGGTGGAGATGCCGTTTGGATAGACCGTCGGATCGTCCAAGCCCTCCGGCTCCAGGAAGATCTGATGGCTCGTCTTATCGGCGAACCGAACGACCTTGTCTTCGATCGACGGACAATACCGCGGGCCACGTCCCGACAGCTTGCCGCCATAGACGGCGCTCTCGCCAAGATTTTCCGCGATGATCCGATGGGTCTCCTCGGTCGTGTGGGTCACGCCGCAGGCGATCTGGGGCACGTCGATCCGGTCGGTAAGAAAGGAAAAGGCGGACGGCGCCTCGTCCGCCTGCTGCATTTCCAGACGATCCCAGGCAATGGTTCGACCGTCCAGGCGTGCGGGCGTGCCCGTCTTCAAACGCCCCATCATCAAGTCGGCCGCGTGAAGATCGGCGGCCAGACCCGTCGAGGGCTCCTCACCATGCCGCCCCGCGGGGATGCGTTCATCGCCGCGATGGATGACGCCATTCAGGAAGGTGCCGGTCGTCAGGACAACCGCCCCAGCGCGAACCGTCTCTCCGCCGCCTGTTACGACGCCGACGACCTGGTCGCCTTCAAGGACAAGCCGCTCGGCCGTCCCCGCCATCAGGGTCAGATTGGGCGTCCCTTGCAGTTCGGCCTGCATAGCCTCGCGATAGAGGCGGCGGTCGATCTGGCTGCGCGGGCCCCGAACGGCGGCGCCCTTCGATCGGTTCAGGAGGCGGAATTGGATGCCTGACACATCGGCCAGCCGCCCCATGACGCCGTCCATGGCGTCGATCTCCCTAACCAGATGCCCCTTCCCCAGCCCCCCAATGGCAGGGTTGCACGACATCTCGCCGATCGTGTCCAGCTTCTGGGTCAGCAGGACGGTGCGGGCGCCCGCCCGCGCGGACGCCGCCGCCGCTTCACAGCCGGCGTGGCCGCCGCCGATGACGACGACGTCGAATACGCGATCTGAGGGAGAAATCATCGCCGCCACATAGGGCAAAAAGGGTGTGATCGCCAGAGGCAGGCCAACTGCGTCACGCTGTGCCTCGCCTCTGTTTCACGTGAAACACCGGTATGGCTAAACCTACTTTCCGATGCAGAAGGTCGAAAAGACTTCCCCCAGAATGTCCTCGACACCGATTGTACCTGTCACGCGCGCCAGAGCGTCGGCAGCCCGTCTCAGATCGTCGCCAGCCATTTCCGGCGCTACATCGAGCGCAGCGCGCGCCGCATTGACGCTTTCCAGCGCCTCAAGCAAACGCAGCCTATGCCGTTCCTGAGTCACGGCGGGGAAGTCGGCGCCTGACAGATCGTGCGCAAGACGGGCAGCAATCCAGGCCCGAAGCTCAGCCAAGCCGTCGCCAGTTGCGGTGCTGACTGCCAAAGTCTCATACTCGCCTTCACCTAGACCGGCGCCAAGGTCGGACTTGGTCGCCACGATCAGATCGTCATCCTTGACGTAGGCCGCAGCCACCCCGTCCGGGTCACCCGGCGCGCGAACCCAGACGCGCAAGTCGGCTTGTTCGGCGCGAAGCCGTGCGCGGCGCACGCCCTCGGCCTCGACGGGGTCGTCGCTGTCTCTCAAGCCTGCCGTATCCGACAAGGTCACGGCATAGCCGCCGATCACCAGATCGGCATCCAGCACATCCCGCGTGGTGCCGGCGATCGGCGTCACTATGGCTGCCTCACGCGCAACGAGCGCATTGAACAGCGACGACTTGCCGGCGTTCGTCTCACCGATCAGGACGATGCGGTAACCGTCCCTCACCCGTTCGCCACGCCGCCCGGTATCGACCGCGCGTCTCAGGTCGGCGCCGAGCCGGTCCAGCACAGGCCCCGCCGTACGGGCCAGATTGTCCGGCACTTCTTCATCCGGAAAATCGATCTCGGCCTCGACCAGAGCCAGGGCGTGAAGAAGGTCACGGCGGAAACCGGCATAGGTCTCGCTGAGCTTTCCGTCCAACTGACCCAAGGCCTGTTTGGCCTGGGCACTCGTCTCCGAGTCTATCAGATCGGCGACCGCCTCGGCTTGCGCCAGATCCATGCGGCCGTTCTGGAACGCGCGGCGTGTGAACTCGCCGGGGTCTGCCGGGCGCAAGCCCAGTGCAATCAAGGCGCGGCTGGCGGCCTCAACGACCGCGCGACCGCCATGCAGATGCAATTCTGCCGCGTCCTCACCCGTGTAGCTATTGGGCGCCACGAAACGCAGCACCAGCGCCTGATCGATGTGCTCGCCGGCATGGCTGAGGTCACGCACCGAAGCCGTGCGCGGCTTTAAACGGGTTGCGCCCAGCGCCGTCAACACGGCCTCGGCGCCAGGGCCCGACAGGCGGAGAACCGCGATGGCGCCTCGGCCGGGCGGCGTCGCCAAGGCGAAGATGGTATCGGTCATCAACTCAGACCGATCGGCTCCTGACGCGGTCGGAGGCTCACTTCACCGCCGCTTCCATCAGGCGTCGGAACTGGTCCTGGGCCTGCAGGCCGAAGCTGGTCCAGGTCGTCATCAACTCCTCGGGCTGCATCGCGGCGACATTGGCCTCCATCCGCTTCTGCATCTCCGCGACCATGGCCTCGTTCAACGGCGTCACGTCCGGCAGACCCAGGAATGCGCGTGCCTCCGCCGGTGTGCAATCGACTTCCACATTGACCTTCATCGCATGGTCTCCTGTTTCACGTGAAACGTCCGAAGACGGATTACGTGTTCATCGACTGGAAGAAGTCCGAGTTGTTCTTCGACTGGCGCAGCTTGTCGAGAAGGAATTCGATCGCGTCCTGCGGCCCCATCGGGTTCAGGATACGGCGCAGGACATAGGTCTTGGCCAGTTGATCCTTCGGCGTGATCAGGTCTTCTTTGCGTGTGCCGGACTTCAGCACGTCGATGGCGGGGAAGATGCGCTTGTCGGCGACTTTGCGGTCCAGCACGATTTCCGAGTTTCCGGTGCCCTTGAACTCTTCGAAGATCACCTCGTCCATGCGGCTGCCCGTATCGATCAGGGCGGTGGCGATGATCGTGAGCGAACCGCCCTGCTCTACGTTGCGCGCCGCGCCGAAGAAGCGCTTGGGCCGTTGCAGGGCGTTGGCGTCCACACCGCCCGTCAGCACCTTGCCCGACGAAGGGACGGTGGCGTTGTAGGCACGGCCCAAACGCGTGATGGAGTCCAGCAGGATCACCACGTCCTTCTTGTGCTCGACCAGACGCTTGGCCTTTTCGATCACCATTTCGGCGACGGCGACGTGGCGGGTGGCGGGCTCGTCGAAGGTCGAGGCGACAACCTCCCCCTTCACCGTGCGCTGCATGTCCGTCACTTCTTCGGGGCGTTCGTCAATCAGCAGGACGATCAGGAAGACTTCCGGGTGGTTGCGTTCGATCGACTTGGCGATGTTCTGCAACATCACCGTCTTACCCACGCGCGGCGGCGCAACGATCAGGCAGCGTTGGCCCTTGCCCAAGGGCGCGACGATATCGATGACCCGGCCTGAGCGATCCTTCAGCGTCGGATCCTGGATTTCCATGTGCAGCCGCTCTTCGGGATAGAGCGGAGTCAGGTTGTCGAACAGGACCTTGGTCTTGACCGCTTCAGGGTCTTCCAGATTGATCGTGTCGACCTTGAGCAGGGCGAAGTAGCGTTCGCCTTCGCGCGGGGCGCGCACGGCGCCGTGGACGGTGTCGCCTGAGCGCAAGCCAAAGCGGCGGATTTGCGACGGCGAGACATAGACGTCGTCAGGACCCGGCAGATAGTTGGCGTCCGAGCTGCGCAGGAAGCCGAAGCCGTCAGGCAGGATTTCCAGCACGCCGTCAGCGATGATCTCGACTTCCTCGTCAGCCAGCGCCTTCAGGATGGCGAACAGCAGATCCTGTTTGCGCAGGTTGGAAGCGTTCTCGACCTCCAGCTGTTCAGCGAAGGCGACCAGGTCCGCCGGGGTCTTCTCATTCAGTTCGGCGAGCGTGATGCGGCCGTTGGCGACGACGGGCTCGCCGTCCTCTTCGTCATCCGCCGTCGTGTCGACGCCGGAATCGGCGCCCGCCGCCTCGCCGGCTTCATGCGCCGCGCCGTGATGGGTGAGGGCTTCAACCTCCACGCCTTCGTTCTCGGGGGTCTCGGGATTGGTGTCGCGGACGTCGGTCATGATGCAGGCTCGCGGGCGCACACGGCCAGAAGGCTGCGGCGCGGGTCTCTGAAAATGTCTGGCCGGAAGGCCGAAGGGGGGTGCGACGAGCTCCCGCTGGCTCCAAGACCTGCAGGCGTCACGAAAGAGAGGGACCGCCGACGTGGGACGCCGAACGGTTCGCCGCCAGCGGAACCACAGGCGGCGGGTCAGGTCAAGCGGAGCCGCTTAACGGAACGTCCACTCCGTGGTCACTGACAGCACCATCACGACGGCCAAAACGAAGGGCACTTCGTTCGTCATACGCCAGAACTTGCCGGAATATTTCGACGTGCCGGCCGCGATCTTCTTCCTCTGGGCCGCCAGGAAGCCGTGCCAGCCGCTAAGCAGGAAGACGCCCGTCAGCTTGGCGATCATCCACGGCTCGGCCAGGAACGCCGCACCGCGCGCCGAAACGTCAATGTGGATCAGCCACAGGCCGAACACCCAGGCCAGGATCATGGCCGGGTTCAGGATGATCCGCAGCAGCCGCGTCTGCCACAGGCGCAGCAGGCCCTGCATCTCGCTACGCAGTGGCTCCGGCTTGGCGGTCTGCTCGGCGTCATAGGCGTAGAGCCGAGGCAGGAACAGCAGACCCGACATCCAGGCGATTACCGCCAGAATGTGCAGCCCGCGTGCGAGATCATAGGTGTTCATGCCGCCTGTCTTTCCTTGCGATGCGGACAAGCCTTCCAGTCGGCCTTGCACCCCTGGCCAAACGGCGCGACGCCACTGTGGGACAGTGCGCCCACCGTCGCATCGGCCAAGGCGTCGATGAACAGCGGCTCGATCCCGACCGCCGGCGCCCGCAAATAGGGACTGGCCCCTTTTTCGTGGGCCAGTTCGCCGTATTCGATATCCAACTCGACCAAGGTCTCGATATGCTCCGAGACGAAGGCGATGGGCGTGACAACCACGCCGACGCCATCTTTGGCCGCGGCTTCAATGGCTTCAGGCGTTGACGGGCCCAGCCATTTCATCGGCCCGACCCGACTTTGGTAGCAGATGGCGTGGTCGATCGGCCCGCGCTGGGCCTCGATGGCGGCGACGACGGCGGCGACCGTCGTCTCGATCTGCTCCTGATAGGGATCGCCCTTGCCGGTCACCAGCTTCTCGGGGATGCCGTGGGCGGAGAACAGCACCCGCACCGGCTGGCCCACCGCCTCATCCAGCTTCTCGCCGATCGCCTGGGCCTGGGCCTCAACCCAGCCTGTCGCCGCCGGATAGCAGCAGACGGCGCGGCTGACGCCCGGCCCGGCATAGGCGGCGTTCCAAGCCTTCAGCGAGGATTCCGTCGTCGTGGTCGAAAACTGCGGATAGAGCGGCAGCAGGACGACCTCGTCGGGTCCGAAGGCGGCGACCTCGGCCGCCGTCTCCTCGGTCAACGGATGCCAGTAGCGCATGGCGATGAAGACCTTGACCTCATCGCCGCCCAGCCGCGCGCCAAGAACGGCCTGCAAAGCCTCGGCCTGACGACGGGTTTCGGACAGCAGCGGCGATCCCCCGCCCATCAGGGCGTAGTTGGCCTGGGCGCTGGTTTCGCGCCGGCTCGAGATCAGCCTGGCCAGAGGCGTGCGCAAGATCCCCGGAAGGCCGATGATGGCCGGATCGTTGAACAGGTTGAACAGGAACGGCTTGACCGAAGCCTGATCGTCCGGCCCGCCCAGATTGAACAGAACCACCGCAATGCGGCGGCCGGGGTTTGCATCGCTCATTGGGCGCCGATCCGTCTCAGAACCTGTTCGACATGGTCGATCGGCACATCCGGCAAGATGCCGTGGCCCAGGTTGAACAGCCAGGGCCCCTGCCCCCAGGCCTCCATCAGCTGATCGACGCGTCGGTCCACCTGATCCCCGCCGGCGCGCAGCAACAGCGGGTCGAGCGCCCCCTGGATCGGCTTGATCTGCTGCACCCGTTTGCCGACCTCGAGCGGGCAAGCGGTGTCCAGGGCGACGGCATCGACCTCGACCGCCTCGGCATACCGCTCTGCGAGCGCCGCAGAGCCCCGTGGGAAGCCGATGAGGGGTACAGTGACCCCCAGCTCCCGCGTGCGCTTCACCAGCGCCTGGTGGGGCTTCAGGACCAATCTATCGAACAGATCATCCGGCAGACCCTCGGCCCAGCTCTCGAAGATCTTCAGAACCTGGGCCCCTGCGTCGGCCTGCATCTTCAGATATCGGGCCGTGGCCTCGACCAGAACCTCCAGCGTCTCGTCGACACGCTCGGGATCGGCATAGGCGTAGGTGCGGGCCTGGGCGCGTTCGCCCTTGCCGATGGTGCGCGCCTGGCCGTCCAGCATATAGGTCGCCACGGTCCAGGGCGCGCCCGCAAATCCGATCAGGGCGCGTTCCGGCTCCAGAGCCGCGCGCACGATCGAGAGGGTCTCACCCACCGCCGACAGATGCTCGCCCGCCGCCGGGGCCAGTTCGGCCATCCGACCCGGGATCGGCATTTCGCCCAGACGCGGGCCCTCCCCCGTCTCGAACCAGACGTCCTGGCCCAGGGCGCGCGGGATCAGCAGGATGTCGGCGAAGACGATGGCCGCATCGAAGCCGAACCGGCGCATGGGCTGAAGCGTCGCCTCGGCGGCCATTTCGGGGTTCAGACAGAAGGCGATGAAGTCGGGCGCCTCGGCCCTCAGCTTGCGATATTCCGGCAGATACCGACCGGCCTGGCGCATGAACCACACCGGCGGACGCTCCAACGTCTCCCCGCGGAGAGCCCGGAGCACCAAGGGTGTCGGATCGGCAGTCTGGGTCTGATCGGTCATCCCGGAGGATTAAGGTCACAGCCCCCCGCTCTCAATCCCTAATCAGATTAAGAATTAAAAGATTCGAAGTGGCAGGTAGGGCGGTGGAATGGCGGGGATGACTCGATCGAAGGCGGCGGAACAAAAGCGGATATCCACGCCTGGCGTGTCGTTAACGGGGATGTCGAAACGGCTGATCCCGCCGGTGGACAATCCCTAACGAAACCTTAACCGGCAAGGGTTCGCGGGTACTTGCGGCTGTGAACGCGGTTAAGCGCCGTTAACCTTTCATTAGGATTTTCCACAGCGGTTGGAAAATCGGTTTTCCGCCTTGGGATGATCCGGCGGCGGACAACCAATGCGATCCACCATGATCCCCGCTCGCGGGCGGATCGATCAGCGGCTAAGAAAAACGGCGCCCCGACGGTCCAACGCCGTCCCCCAACTTTCAACAGGGAGACAGACAGTCTCATGAGCCCTGCGAGACCCTCGGGACCGGCCCGTCTGGCCACCTATTTCCACGTTCACCTGGTGTCGGACTCCACCGGCGAGACCTTGAACGCCATGGCCAAGGCGGTGACCGCGCGTTTCGACGGCGTCATTCCGATCGAGCACATCTACTCTCTTGTGAGATCGGCAAAGCAGATGGAGCGGGTGCTGCAAGAGGTGGAGTCCGCGCCGGGCGTCGTTCTCCACACCTTGGTCGACCGCGATTTGCGCGAGCAGCTGGAAGAGGGCTGTCGTCGCCTGGACATGCCGCAGATCGGCGCCCTGGATCCGCTGGTCGGGGCCATGTCGCGCTATCTCGGCGCGGCCCTGTCCACCCGCGTCGGCGCCCAGCACGCGCTGGACCACGACTATTTCAACCGGATCGCGGCGCTGGACTTCGCCATGGCCTATGATGACGGCCAGGGGTCGCTGGATCAGCTGGAGGGCGCCGACGTCGTTTTGTGCGGGGTCAGCCGGACGTCCAAGACCCCGACCTGCATCTATCTGGCCCACCGGGGCATCCGGGCGGCCAACGTGCCCCTGGTGCCGGGTCAGGAGGACGGCGAGCGGCTGACCAAGCTGAAGAACCCCTTGGTGATCGGCCTGACCGTGTCGCCCGATCGGCTGGTTCAGATCCGCCGCAACCGCATCGACAATCTGAACGCCAGCCAGGCGTCGAACTACACTGATCAGGACGCTGTGCGCGACGAGACGATCAAGGCCCGGCGGGCCTTCGAGCGGCGCGGCTGGCCCACCATTGATGTGACCCGCCGCTCGGTTGAGGAGACGGCGGCGGCGATCACCAATCTTCTGAGCGAGCATCGCAACCACAAGATCGGGACGACCTGGTGAATTCCGAAACTCTCATCCTGGCGTCCAAGAGCGCGGCCCGCCGCACCATGTTGGAAAATGCCGGCGTCGCCTTTGAGGTGCGCGTCGCCGATGTGGACGAGGACGCCATCAAGGCCGTTTCGACCGACCTGGACGCCGCCGCCCTCGCCGTTCGTCTCGCGGAAGCCAAGGCCCTGGCCGTCTCACGCGACGACGAAACCGCCTGGGTGCTGGGCTCGGATCAGACCCTGGCCTTTGACGGTGGCCTGGTCTCCAAGGCCAGGTCTCTGGACGCGGCGCGCGCGCGACTGAAAGCCATGTGCGGCAAGTCGCACCAACTGCACTCCGGCGCAGCATTGGCGACCAAGGGCCAGATCGTCTGGTCCGGCGTCGATACGGTTCAGATGCGGATGCGCGATTTCTCGGACGCCTTCCTCGACGCCTATCTGGCCGCGGAGGGCGAGGCCCTGCTGTCCTGCGTCGGTTCCTACCGGCTTGAGGGGCTGGGCTCGCAGCTGTTCGAGGCTGTGGACGGCGACTATTTCACGGTGCTGGGCCTGCCGCTCTGGCCGGTGTTGAACGAGCTGCGTCGGACGGGGCTGATCGCGACATGAGCACGCACCGCATAACCGGGGCGGCCATGGTCGCCGGGATCGCCGGAAATCCGGTCGGCCATTCGCTCAGCCCGGTCATCCACAACGCATGGCTGGCGGCCGGCGGGATCGACGGCGCTTACGTTCCCTTCGCCCCTGCCGATGCGGCCGGGTTCGAGGCTCTGGTCGCCGCGGGGCGCGCCGGTCTGATCATGGGGCTGAACGTCACCGCCCCGTTCAAGGAACAGGCCTTCGCCCTGGCGGATCAGGCGACGGCGGCGGCGCGGCTGACGTCCTCGGCCAATATCCTGCAGTTCGAAAACGGCCGGGTGCTGGCCGACAGTTCCGACGGAGTCGGCCTGATGCGCGGCCTGAAGGAACAGGCGCCGGACCTGGACGTGGCCGGGCGGCCGGTGGTGATGCTGGGCGCCGGGGGCGCGGCCCGTGCAGGGTCCGGCGCCTTGGTCGAGGCCGGCGCCGAGGTGCGCATCGTCAACCGTTCGCCCGAACGCGCCCAGGCCCTGGCCGCCGATTTAGGGTCGTCGGTTCGGGTCGTGGCGGCCGACGACGCTTTTGATGGCGCAGCCTTGGTCATCAATGCGCTGAGCGTCCCGCCCAGCATCGACTTCGACCGAATTGCGCCCGGCACGGTGTTGATGGACATGACCTACAAGCCGCTGGCCACGCCCTTCCTGACGGCGGCGCGCGAACGCGGCCTGCCGACGGTGGATGGATTGGCCATGTTGATCGGTCAGGCGGCGCCGTCGTTCGAAGCCCTGTTCCGCCGCCCGCCGCCGCCTCTCGATCTTCGGGCCCTGTTGATGACGCATCTGGGCGAGGCGGCATGATCCTGCTCGGTCTCACCGGCTCAATCGGCATGGGCAAGTCGACGACGACGGCCATGTTCGCCGATCTGGGGGCGGTCGTTTGGAACGCCGACGACGCGGTTCACCGCCTCTACGCCCCCGGCGGCGCGGCCGTCGATCCTGTGAGCGAGGCCTTTCCCGGCGTCGTTGTGGACGGCGTGGTTGACCGCACACGTCTGGCCGAGACGCTTGGGAAAGACGACACGGCGTTCCGTCGTCTGGAAGCCATCGTGCACCCCCTGGTCGCCCAAGGTCGCGCGGCCGATCTGGAGGCGGCGCGCACGGCAGGTGTGAAACTAGCGGTTCTGGACATCCCCCTGCTGTTCGAGACGGATGGAGACAAGGCCGTCGATGCCGTTGTCGTGGTCACCGCCGATCCGGCGATCCAGGCGGAGCGCGTCCTGGCCCGTCCCGGCATGACCCGCGAACGGTTCGGCGCCATCCTGGCGCGCCAGATACCGGACGCCGAAAAGCGTATGCGCGCCGATTTCGTCATCGACACCGGCCGGGGTTTGGAGGCCGCGCGGGCCGAGGTCGAGGCGATCGTGGCCGCCGTTCTGGACCCGTCGTGGATATCTCCCCGGCGCGGCGCGGCGAGCCTTTCGCGCTGAGGCGAATGCCGCCATTAAGGGCGAATGGCGCGCGAGATCGTTCTGGATACGGAAACCACCGGCTTCGACCCCAAGACGGGCGACCGGTTGATCGAGGTCGGCTGTATCGAGATCCAGGACCTGCTGCCGACGGGGCGCACCTTCCATCGGTTCGTCAATCCCGAGCGGCTGATCCCGCCCGACGCCATCCGGGTTCACGGCATCACCGACGAGAAGGTCAAAGACGCGCCCAAGTTCGCCGAGATCGCCGACGAATTGATCGAATTTATCGGCGATGCGCAGATGATCGCTCACAACGCCACCTTCGACCGGAACTTCATCGACTTTGAATATGCGCGGTGCGGCCGGCCGATCACCGGCGAGGCGCGCTGGATCGATACGCTAAAACTGGCCCAGACGCGGTTTCCGGGCATGCCCAACTCGTTGGATGCCCTGTGCAAACGCTACAAGGTGTCGCTGGTCGAGCGGACGCTGCACGGCGCCCTGATCGACGCCCGTCTGTTGGCCGAGGTCTATCTGGAGCTTCGCGGCGGTAAGGAGCGGGTGCTGGACCTGTCGTCCGCGCCCGTCGGCCGTGGTCCCGACGGCGTCATCGAAACCGCCGCCTACGGCCAGCGTCCCCGCCCCTTGGTGCCGCGCTCCACGCCCGAGGAACAGGCCGCCCACGTCGCCTTCCTCGCCAAGGCGCTGAAGGACCGCTCACTATGGGACGCCTACGGCCTGCCGGCGCAGGAAGACGCGGCTTAGTGTCTTTTTAGCGCTCAAGTCGTGAGCGACCGCGTCGCGAACATAGCGCGGCGCGCAGCGCCCCAGGCTTAAGCCTGCCGGAAGCCCAACACGTCCTGCATGTCATAGAGACCGGGGCCCCGCGTCCGCACCCAGGCGGCGGCGGCCACCGCGCCCTTGGCGAACAGCGACCGATCGATCGCCGAGTGGCTCAGGGTCAGCACCTCGTCTTCCGATGCGAACAGCACGGTATGCTCGCCGATGATGCCGCCGGCGCGGATGGAGGAAAAACCGATCTTGCCGCTCTCGCGCTCGCCCTGCACGCCGTCATAGGGTTTGGAGCGCAGGTCATCCAGATCCGCGAACCGCCCCTCGGCGGCGGCTTCGCCCAGCATCAAGGCCGTGCCCGAGGGTGAATCGACCTTGCGGCGGTGGTGGGCCTCGGTGATCTCGATGTCCCAATCCTGGGCGTCCAGACGTTGGGCCGCGTGCTGGACCAGGCCGATCAGGATGTTCACGCCCAGGGAGAAGTTGCCGCTTTTGACGATGGCGACCTTCTCGGCGGCCTTCATCAGGTCGGCCTCCTGCTCGTCCGTGAAGCCGGTCGAACCGATCACCAAGGCCGGGCCGCCGCGCTCGGCCGCGCTTTGGGCCAGGGCCACCGAGGCGGCCGGGGTCGAGAAGTCGATGATCACGTCGCACAGCGACAGGTCGGCGGTTTCGCCCCAATCGAAGCGGGCGGCGACCACCACGTCTTCGCGGGCATCCAGAACCTGAGAGACCGCACGCCCCATCCGGCCGCGATAGCCGGAAATGCCGGCGTGGAAGATTGCGCTCAAACCGCGTTCTCTTTCGACCCGTCCGCGTCCTGACTGCCCAGGATGTCGGCCCAGAAACGCTTCGCCTTTCCGGCAAAGCTGGAATTCCTGGGGTTCTGCCCCTCCCCGAACGACAGGGCAAGCTCTTCCAGCAACTCACGCTGGCGCGCGGTCAGATCGGTGGGCGTCTCGACGAACAGTTCGACCACCAGATCGCCCCGGTTGCGGCCGTTCAGATGGGGCATGCCCTTGCCCTTGATGCGTACGGTCTTGCCGGTCTGGGCGCCGGCCGGCACGGCGACCGAGGCCTTGCACTTGCCGTCGCAGGCCGTTGAGACCAGGCAAGGGGCGTCGATCTCGCCGCCCAGGGCCGCCACCGTCATCGGCACGGGCACGGTGACCAGCAGGTCCAGGTTGTCGCGCTCGAACAGGTCGTGCGGCGTGACCGAGATGAAGACGTATAGATCGCCGCGCGGTCCGCCGCGCTGGCCCGCATCGCCCTCGCCCGACAGACGGATGCGCGAACCGTCGTCCACGCCGGCGGGGATTTTCAGGTTCAGGGTGCGGGTTTTGCGCACCTGGCCATGCCCGTGGCAGGTGGTGCAGGGATCGGCGATCATCTGACCCTGGCCGTGGCAACGGGGGCAGGTGCGCTCGACCTGAAAGAAGCCGTTGGCCTGGCGCACGCGACCGGCGCCCTGGCAGGTGGTGCAGGTGACGGGCTTGGTCCCCGGCTTGGCGCCCGACCCCTCGCAGGTGTCGCAGGTCATGGTCGAGGGGATGTCGATCTCGACGTCTTCGCCCTTGTAGGCCTGCTCCAGGGTGATCTCCAGATCGTAGCGCAGGTCCGAGCCCCGGCGCGGTCCGCCCTGCTGGCCACGGCCCTGGCGTCCGCCGAACGCGTCGCCGAACGCATCGCCGAAGACCTGGGAGAAGATGTCGTTGATGTCCGAGAAACCCTGGCCGCCCTGGCCGAAGGGATTGCCGCCCCCGCCGCCGTTCACGCCCGCATGGCCGTAACGATCATAGGCCGCGCGCTTGTTGTCGTCCGACAGCACCGTATAGGCCTCGGACAGTTCCTTGAACTTGGCCATCGACTCTTCCGAGCCGCCGTTGCGGTCGGGATGGTGAACCATGGCCAGCTTGCGATAGGCGGCTTTCAGGCCGGGGGCGTCGATCGTGCGTTCGACACCCAGAACTTCGTAATAATCACGCGCCATCGGGCGTTCGTCCTCATACTTCCCCGTTCGCTTTCGCCTCGCCTCTTACCGAGCGTTGGTCGAAATCGATGTCCCGGCTGACATGGGGTCCGGGACCAATGATGCAAGTTTCATGAAACGAACCCCCGCCTACCAAAGGCAAGCGGGGGTTTGAACCACATCAAATCATCGTGGTGCTTAGGCGCTCTTCTTGTCGTCGCCGTCCGTGTCAGACACTTCCTCGAACTCGGCGTCGACCACGCCGTCGTCGGCCGGCTGGCCTTCGGCGGCGGCGTCGCCCTGCTGCTGGGCGTACATGGCCTCACCCAGCTTCATCGAGGCCTGGACCAGGGTGTTGGTCTTGGCGCGGATGTCTTCCGGGTCCGTGCCTTCGCGCGCGGTCTTCAGCTCGGCCAAGCCGGTCTCGATGGCCGTCTTCTCGTCCGCGCCGACCTTGTCGCCGTGTTCGGCCAGGGCCTTCTCGGTCGAGTGGATCAGGCTGTCGGCGGCGTTCTGCGCCTCGACCAGATCCTTCTTGGCCTTGTCGGTCGCGGCGTTGGCTTCGGCTTCCTTGACCATCTTGTCGATGTCGGCGTCTGACAGGCCGCCGTTCGCCTGGATGCGGATCGACTGCTCCTTGTTGGTCGCCTTGTCCTTGGCCGAGACGTTGACGATGCCGTTGGCGTCGATGTCGAAGGCGACCTCGATCTGCGGCATGCCGCGCGGTGCGGGCGGAATGCCCATCAGGTCGAACTGGCCCAGCATCTTGTTGTCCGACGCCATCGGACGCTCGCCCTGGAAGACCCGGATCGTCACGGCCGACTGGTTGTCGTCGGCGGTCGAGAAGGTCTGGCTCTTCTTGGTCGGAATCGTCGTGTTGCGCTCGATCAGGGGCGTGAACACGCCGCCCAGGGTTTCGATGCCCAGGGTCAGCGGCGTCACGTCCAGCAGCAGCACGTCCTTGACGTCGCCTTGCAGAACGCCGGCCTGAACGGCGGCGCCCAGGGCCACGACTTCGTCAGGGTTCACGCCCTTGTGCGGTTCCTTGCCGAAGAAGGCCTTCACGGCTTCCACGACCTTGGGCATGCGGGTCATGCCGCCGACCAGAACCACTTCGTCGATGTCCGAAGCCTTCAGGCCGGCGTCGGCCAAGGCCTTTTTGCACGGCTCGATCGTGCGCTGGACCAGATCCTCGACCAGGCTTTCCAGCTTGGCGCGCGTCAGCTTGATGTTCAGGTGCAACGGACCCGAGGCGTTCATGGTGATGAACGGCAGGTTGACCTCGTACTGGGTCGTGGTCGACAGCTCCTTCTTGGCCTTTTCGGCCTCTTCCTTCAGGCGCTGCAGGGCCAGCTTGTCCTGGCGCAGGTCGACCGACTGCTCCTTCTTGAACTCGTCGGCCAGGTAATCGACCAGACGCAGGTCGAAGTCCTCGCCGCCCAGGAAGGTGTCGCCGTTGGTCGACTTCACCTCGAACACGCCGTCGCCGATCTCCAGGATCGAGACGTCGAAGGTGCCGCCGCCTAGGTCATAGACGGCGATCTTCTGGCCGTCGTTCTTTTCCAGACCATAGGCCAGGGCCGCCGCGGTCGGCTCGTTGATGATGCGCAGCACTTCCAGGCCGGCGATCTTGCCGGCGTCCTTGGTCGCCTGACGTTGGCTGTCGTTGAAGTAGGCCGGCACGGTGATCACGGCCTGGGTGACCTTGTCGCCCAGATAGGCCTCGGCCGCTTCCTTCATCTTGGTCAGGGTGAAGGCCGAAATCTGCTGCGGGGAATAGTCCTTGCCGAAGGCGCGCACCCAGGCGTCGCCGTTCGGGCCTTTGACGATCTCGTAGGGCACCATGCCCTTGTCCTTGGCGACGACGGGATCATCGAAGTTGCGGCCGATCAGGCGCTTGATCGCGAAGAAGGTGTTGGACGGGTTGGTGACGGCCTGGCGCTTGGCGGGTTGGCCCACCAGCACTTCCGCGCCGTCCTGGATCGCCACGACCGACGGGGTCGTGCGGTTGCCCTCGGCGTTTTCGATCACCTTCGGCGTCTTGCCGTCCATGACGGCGACGCACGAGTTGGTGGTGCCCAGGTCGATGCCGATAATCTTGGCCATGTGTTCTTCAGTCTCTCTGGTTCGGCGGGCGATGCGGCGGCCTTCGACGAAGCGCCGCGCGTGACCGCCCCCGGTTGGGTTGGCGTGGATCAGGCTGGATAGCCCCAAGTTTCGCGGGGTTTCTCCGAAGCTGGCCCCGATATGGGAAAATCCCCCCGGCCCGCAAGGGCGTTATGCGATTCAAGCCCTTCGAAGAACGTTGAAATTCAAATATGCAGGCGCGGCGATTACGGCGCATAAGATTTTGCATCGCGCTCTGTGGATCGCGATCGAGGAAGGGAGAGGAAACAATGATCAAGACCCTGCTCAAGGCCGTCGTCGCGGCTGCCGTTCTTGTCGGCTCCGCTGCGGCCGCCGCGCCGCCTGCTGCGACGCCCATGGTGCAGTCGAAGGACGGCTATGATCGGCACGTCACCATTAAGAACCGCACCGGCTGGACCATGTTGCGCTTCTACGCGTCGGATTCGCGCAGCGACGACTGGGAAGAGGACATCCTGGACTCGGACGTTCTGGAAAGCGGGCAGGATGTGCGCATCAACATCGATGACGGCTCGGGCGCCTGCATCTATGACTTCAAGGCCGAGTTCACCAACGGTCAGGAGCTGACGCGGTCGCGCATCAATGTCTGTGAGGTCAGCGAATACACCTATACCCGTTGAGGTGAAGACCGCTATCGAGGGCTTCCGGCTCTGGCCGGGGGCGCTCGATGCTGCGGCGCAGGCTGATCTGGTCGCCAAGGTGTTCGCCCGGCTGGATGACGCGCCCCTCTATCGGCCGACCACGCCGGGCGGTCGGCCCTTTTCGGTTCAGATGAGCAACTTCGGGCGGCTGGGCTGGGTCTCCGACCGGGGCGGCTATCGCTATCAGTCGACCCATCCCGAAACCGGGCGACCCTGGCCCGCGATCCCGACTGTGCTGCTCGACCTGTGGGACGCCACGGTCGGCTGGCCCACGCCGCCGGACGCCTGTCTGGTCAATCTGTATCGCGATGCGGCGAAGATGGGCCTACACCAGGACAAGGACGAGGCCGGCCTCGGCGCGCCCGTCCTGTCGGTGTCGCTAGGGGACACGGCCACGTTCCGCATCGGCGCGGCGGAGGGCGGACGCACCACGACGCTGAGGCTGGACAGCGGCGACGTCTGCGCCCTGACCGGACCCGCCCGCCTGGCCCGTCATGGCATCGACCGCGTTCTGGCCGGATCGTCGCGCCTGATCCCCGGCGGCGGCCGGCTGAACCTGACGCTGCGCTGCGCCGGTTGAGCGCCTGATTTTTGGACTGGCTTTCGACGGCAAGCTGCGGCGTAACTCGGGAATGGACGACCTGAAGCGCCGCTGGGCCCGCCTCAAACCCCACATCACCGTCGTAGGCCCCGACGACGACCGGCCCCGGCCAGCGGTGCTGCTGTTCCATGGCTGCGGGGGGCTGCGCGATCACCTGCCCCGCTATGCCGAGGTCGCCAAGGCAGCGGGCTGGCGCGCCTTCATCATCGATTCCTACGGCCCGCGCGGTTGGGGTCGGGTCTTCACCCTGGCGGCGGTCTGCACGGGCCTGTCGTTCCGGGGCTATGAGCGGGTGGGCGACGTCCTGGCGGCGATCCAGGGCGTTTCGGCACGCCCCGATGTCGACGCGACAAAGCTGGCCCTGGCCGGCTGGAGCCATGGCGGCTGGTCGATCATGGAGATGATGAGCGGCGCGCCGACGCCCGGCGCCTTTGGCGTGATCGATCCCGCCGAGGCCGACCTGTCCGGCGTCAAGGCGGTTTGGCTGGCCTATCCCTACATCGGCCCGTTCGCCTTCAACCGGTTGAAGCCCTGGCGGCATTGCCCGCGCGTTCTGGCCGTCACCTGCAAGCGCGACCACCTGACCACCGTGCGCAACGCCGAACAGGTCAACGCCATGATCCGCAACTGCGGCTCTGAGGTCGAAAGCTGGATCGCCGGGGGCACTCACGCCTTCGATGAACCCACCAACAACGGTCCGATGCGCCACGATCCGGAACTGACAGTCGAGGCCCTGCGCCGTTTCGGCGCCTTCCTGACCGACGCCGTCCCACACGTCTAAAAAAGAAAACTGACCTGCGGTCTTGACGGGCGATCCATCACGTAACAATTGCAGTTACATGAAAAGGGATTCTCGTCTGTCCAACATCCTCCATGCCCTGCTGCACATGGCCGAGCATGAGACACGCACTGGCTCGCCCATGACCTCGGACCAGCTGGCGGTCTGCCTTTCGACCAATCCCGTGGTGGTGCGCCGAACCATGGCCGGTCTGCGCGAGCAGGGATTGGTGGCGTCGGAAAAGGGGCATGGCGGCGGCTGGCGTCTGTCGCGACCGCTGGATCGGGTCACTCTGGGTCAGGTGAACACAGCCCTTGGCGGCGCGGATCTGTTTCCGGCCGCTCCGCCTATCGAGGCCGACGGCTGCCTGGTCGAGGCGGCGGTCAACGACGCCCTGGCCGAGACCTACGCCGCCGCCCGCGCCCTTCTGATCGCGCGCCTGAACGACATAACCCTGGCCGATCTGGCGGCGGATTTCTCGCGCCGCATGGCCGAACATCCCAAGAGAGACCTCCTGCATGCCCACGCTCGAAAGTCCTGACGTCATGCCGCACGACGCCCTGATCATCGGCGGCTCCTATGCCGGCCTATCCGCAGCCAAGCAGCTGGTGCGCGCGCGCCGCCGCGTTCTGGTCATCGACGACGGCCGGCCGCGCAATCGGTTCGCCGCTCGCGCCCATGGCGTCCTGACAAATGACGGAAAGCCCGGCGCTGAGATCACGGCGTCCGCCTGGTCTCAGGTCGCGGCCTATCCGACCGCCGCCTTTCGCATGGCGGAGGCGGTCGAGGTCGAACGGATCGATGGCGGTTTCTCGGTCGCCTTCGCTGACGGCACACGTACGGGCGGTCGCCGGCTGCTGCTGTCGCACGGGGTCGAGGACGTGCTGGTCGACATCCCGGGGGTGAAGGAACGCTGGGGCCGCACCGCACTGCACTGTCCCTGGTGCCACGGCTATGAGATCGGCGGCGGCCCCATCGGCGTGTTGGGCCGCGGTGATCACGCGGTCCAGTATGCGGCGACGGTCGCCGAATGGGGCCAGGTCACCCTGTTCATGGATCTGGACGTCGGACTGTCGCCCGAGGACGCCCATCTGCTGGATCGACGCGGGGTCACCATCGAGGCCACGCCTATCGCGCGGCTGGAGGGCGAGGCGCCGGACCTGAGCGGCGCGCGGCTGACCGACGGACGGTTCGTCGACCTGAAGGCCATCTTCGTCGGCGCCAATGTGCGTGTCGCCAGCCCCTTCGCCGAGCGGCTGGGCTGCGAGATGACCGACACCCCGATGGGGCGGGTGATCAAGGTGGACGCCATGCAGCAGACGACCCAGCCGGGCGTCTTCGCCGCCGGTGACCTGGCGCGCGCCGCCTCCAACATCACCCTGGCGACCTCGGACGGTATGATCGCCGCCCACGCCCTGTTCAGGTCCCTGATCGAGGAAGAGACGGCGGTCGCCGCCTAGCCGATCGTCGCCTCGACCGTGATGGTCGCGCGGACCGAGTGGGCCATTTCGCAATGGTCGTGGGCCTGGTGGTGCAGGGCGTCGATCTCGGCCTGATCGGGTTCGCGGCCGGTGAAGCTGGTAAAGGGGCGCAGCGTCACCTCGGCGAGGTAGCGCTTGCCGTTCTCGTCCTTACCCATCTTGCCCGACGCCTCGTCGACATAGGTGTCGACCACCAGGCCGGCGTTGGCGGCGAAGGCGAGGAACCACAGCATGTGGCAGCTGGACAGAGAGGCGATCATCGCCTCTTCCGGATCGATCGCAGCGGGATCGGACATCGGCACCGGCACGCTGACCGGCGACGAGGAGCCGGGCGCCACCGCCCCGCCGTCGAAGCTCCAGGAATGGGCGCGGCTGTAGCGCTTGTCCAGGAAGGGCTGGTCGCCCCGGTTCCAGACGACCTTGGCTTCATAGACGCCCATTACGCCCTCCAGAAGCCGACGATTGTCTTGACCTCGTCCACCACGGGATCGGCGACCTCGGCGGCGCGCTCGGCCCCAGCCTTCAGCACGCGATCGATCTCGGCCGGATCGTCCATCAGGCGGCGCATCTCGGCCGTCACGGGCGCCAGCGACGACACCGCCAGATCCGCCAACGCCGGCTTGAAGGCGCCGAAGCCCTGGCCGCCAAACTGTGCGATCACCTGTTCGCGGGTCAGGCCCGCCAACGCCGCATAGATGGCGACCAGATTCTTGGCCTCGGGCCGTTCGTTCAGGCCGTCCAGGGTTTCCGGCAACGGCTCGGGATCGGTCTTGGCCTTCTTGATCTTGGAAGCGATCGTGTCGGCGTCGTCGGTCAGGTTGATGCGGCTGTTGTCAGACGGATCCGACTTGGACATTTTGGCGGCCCCGTCGCGCAGGGACATGACGCGGGTCGCCGGCCCCTGGATAATCGGTTCAGGCACGGGGAAGAAGCCGGGAACGCCGAAGTCGTTGTTGAACTTGGCGGCGATGTCGCGGGTCAGTTCCAGATGCTGCTTCTGGTCCTCGCCGACCGGCACTTCGGTCGCCTTGTACAGCAGGATGTCGGCCGCCTGGAGCACGGGATAGGTGTAGAGGCCGACCGAGGAGCGTTCCTTGTGCTTGCCCGACTTCTCCTTGAACTGGGTCATCCGGTCGAGCCAGCCGAGGCGGGCGACGCAGTTGAAGATCCAGGCCAGCTCCGCATGGGCGCGCACGGCCGACTGCGGGAAGATGATCGCCTTTTCCGGATTCAGGCCCGAGGCCAGATAGGCGGCGGCGATCTCGCGCGTCTGGGCCGTCAGTTTGGCGGGATCCTGCCACACGGTGATGGCGTGCATGTCGGCGACGAAGACATAGACCGGCGCGCCCTGGTCCTGCAGTTCCACGAACCGCTTCAGGGCGCCGAGGTAGTTGCCCAGGTGCAGCGCGCCGGAGGCCTGGATGCCGGACAGGATGCGGCGCGGGCCGTCATATGTCGCAACGGCGGGGGTCTGGTCGGTCATGGGATCGGGTCTCGGAAGGTCGAAAGGCAGGCGTGGCGAGGCAGGCGGCGGCTCAGCCGCGCCATCGCAGGTCATGGATCAGGCCCGAGGTCGTCATGGCCTCGCGCTTATCGGTTCGCCGCCTGTCAGTCCAGACCGGAGACGGCGCCGCCGCCGGGCTCGCGCTTCAGCGTGGCCTTCAGTTCCGAGATCGTGACGGCCCTGAACGCCAGCAGGCAGAAGCCATAAAGCCCGGCCCCGGCGCCGCAGACACCCAGCACCGCGATCTCCTTGGCCAGAAACAGGCGAGCCAGCTGCGGATAGAAGACGTCGGCGGCGAACAGCAGGGCGGCCATCATGGCGCTGGCGGCGATGACGCGCGCGATGCGAGACAAAAAGGCCGGCGAGGGCCGCCAGCTGTTCTCGCGGATCAGGACGCCGCCCAACAGGGCGACATTGACCCAGGCCGAGGTGCTGGTGGCGATGGCCAGGCCCAGCACACCGTCCCAGCCCTGACGGCGGAACCAGAAGAACAGGGCCGAGCCCAGAATGACGGTGATGACCACGCTGGCCACGGCGAAGATCATCGGACGGCGCGTGTCCTGGCGCGCGAAGAAGGGCGGGGTCAGAACCTTGGCCAGGACGAAGGCCGGCACGCCCCAGGCGAACTGACGCAGTACATCGGCGGTGCGGGCGGCGTCGGCCGAGGTGAAGGCGCCCCGCGTCACGGTCGCGTCGATGATGAAGAAGGGAATGACGAACAGGGCCACGGCCGCCGGCAGGGTGAAGGCCATGGCCAGGTTGATGCCGTCATCCAGCGTCTTCTGTCCGCCCTCGTGATCGCCGTCGACGAACGCCTTGGTCAGGCGTGGCACCAAGGCCAGGCCGATGGCGACCCCCACCAGGCCCAGCGGCAGTTGATACAGCCGGTCGGCGTTATACAGCACCGAGCGCGCGCCCTCGTCCGAGCCGGTCAGGAACTGCGACACCAGAGAGTTGATCTGAAGCGCCCCGCCCGCCAGGGCGCCGGGCACGGCGAGCGCCAGGGTGTGACGCACGTTCGGCGTGATGCGCGGCAGGCCGATCTTCAGCCGCACGCCCAGACGCCGCACGCCCCACCACAAGAGACCGGCCTGGATCAGGCCCGACACTGTCACCGCCGCCGTCACCATCAGCAGCACCGTCTCCTGCGGGATCGGCATCATCAGCGGCGGCATCAGGGCGGCCAGGGTGCACAGGTTCAGAAACACCGGCACGGCCGCCGACAGGGCGAACCGACCGCCCGTGTTCAGTACGCCCGACAGAAGCGAGGCCACGGTCATACAGGCCAGATAGGGCATGGCCAGTTGGGTCGCGATCACGGCGGCGCGCAGCACCTCGGGCTGACCCTGATACGCCGACAGCAGCCACGGCATGATCCAGGGCATCACGACCTGCAGCAGGATGCAGAAGCCCGCGACCACGGCCAGCATGAAGCTGAGCGCCTCGGACGCCGTGACGGCGGCCGCTTCCTCGCCCTCGCGCGCCCGAACCCCGCCATAGACCGGCACGAAGGCTTGGGCGAAGGCGCCCTCGGCGAACAGGCGGCGGAACATGTTGGGCAGCATCAACGCCGTGGTGAAGGCGTCCATCATCGGCCCCTGGCCGAAGCGCGCCGCCAGCGCCATGTCGCGCACGAAGCCGAGAATTCGACTGCCCAGCGTCAGGGTCGACTGCACCAGGGTGTTTCGGGCGAGGGTCATGCGGACATTCGACAGGGCGCGGAGGAAGGTTGTCGCTTAGCGCGCTTGTTCGCCGGGCGATACGGGCTTTGCGCGCGGGCTGCGGCGGCCCAGGTCGGAGACGTCGCGTGCGCTGGCGCGGGCCGAGGCGACCTTGCGTCCGGCGGGCGCGGGCGCGCGGCTGTCCAGCACGGCCTCAAGCGCGGTGCGCAGTTCGGCGATCCGCTGTTCCGAGGTGATCTTTCGCCCCTTGCGATCCACGACGTAGAAGCTGTCCACCGCCCGCTCGCCATAGCTGGCGACATGGGCGGAGCGGATGCTCAGGCCTTCGTCGTTGAACACGCGCGACAGGTCCGCCAGCAGGCCCGGCCGGTCGGCGCAGGACACCTCGACCACGGTGGCGACCTCGCTGGCGTGGTGATCGACCATGACCACGGGCCGGACTTCGAAGGCCGCCTTGCGCGCATTGCCGGTCGGATCGGGGGCCTGGCCGATGCGGCCCTCGCCCCGCGCGGCCTTTTCCAGGGCCTCGACCAAAGCCTTCAGGCGACGCGGCTCGGCCTGGCCATAGGGCAGGCCCGCTCCGTCCTGAACACGAAACACGTCCAGAACGACACCGTCCTCTGTCGCCACGCGGGCGTCGGTCACGTCGGCGCCCAGGGCGGCCATGGTCTGGGCCAGATCGGCAAACAGGCCCGGTCGGTCGGCCGCTGCGATGGAGATTTCGGTGGTCTGCACCGTCAGCCCCTGCACCGGCGCGGTGGGCGCGCTCTCGGCCGCCGCGCCCGTCTCGCGCGCCCGCTGGACCAGGGCCGGATGCGCCGCCAGCGGATCCTCGCGCGTCACGTCCTCGCCCCGGAACAGGGCGGCGACCTGATTGTAGAGGGTGCGCATCAGCTGACCCTTCCAGCCGTTCCACACCCCCGGCCCCACGGCCCGGATGTCGGCGACGGTCAGGACCAGCAGCATCCGCAGTCGCTCGGGATCGCCGACCAGTTCGGCGAAGGCGCGGATCGTCGCCGGGTCCGACAGGTCGCGCTTCTGGGCATAGTCCGACAGCGCCAGATGGCTGCGCACCAGCCAGACGACCAGTTCGATCCGGCGCGGATCGACGCCCAGCCGCTCGCACGCCCGACGCGCGGCGATGGCGCCGTCCTCCAACTGCCCCCGCTCGCCGCCCTTGCCCACGTCGTGCAGCAGCATTCCCAGCATCAGGGCTTCCATGTCCGAGATCAGATGCACGATCTCGCTGGCCATGGGGTGGTCGGTCTTCAGCTTGCCGCGCGCGATGTCGTTGATGATGCCGATGGCCTGAAGCGTATGCTCGTCGACCGTATAGGCGTGGTACATGTTGAACTGGGTCTGGCCGACGATCCGCCCCCATTCGGGCAGGAACCGACCCAACAGACCCGTCTCGTTCATGATGGTCAGGACGCGATAGGGCCGCTGCCCGTGCGCCAGAACGTCCAGGAAGGCGCGCGTCGCCGCCGGATCGCGCCTCAGCCGGGGCGTCACCAGCGACAGCGATCGAGTCACCGCCGAAAAGGCGTCCGGATGCAGGTCCAGGTCGTGCTTGTCGGCGCAGACGAACAGGGTCAGCAGCTTGACTGGATCGGCGGCGAACACCTCCGGCCCCTCGACTGACAACCGGCCCTGGTCGATCCAGAACCCCTCGACCTCCAGCTTGCGCCGGGGGGCGGGCCGGAACGGCGCCATCAGACGCGACAGGCCGTGCGCCGTCTTTTGGTGGCGCGCCTCCAGCTTGGCCGACATGGCGCGGGTCAGGGCGCCGACGTCGCGGGCCACCAGAAAGTATCGCCGCATGAACCGCTCGACCGCCGGCTCGTCGCCGCGCCCGCGCCAGCCCATGCGCCGGGCGACCTCGGGCTGCATGTCGAAGGTCAGCTTCTCCTCGGCCCGGCCCGCGATCAGATGCAGATGGATGCGGACCCGCCACAGGAAGTCGAACGCCTCGTCCGACGTTCGTCGCTCGCGCGGGGTGAACAGTTCGTCCATCACCGTGGCGCCCAGCCGACTTTCGGGCGCCAGGGACCGGGCGATCCAGTACAGGGTGTTCAGGTCGCGCAAGCCCCCCTTGCCGTCCTTGACGTTGGGTTCGACCTTGTAGCGGGTCGAGCCGGCCTTTTCGTGCCGGGCGGCCCGCTCCTCCAACTTGGCGGCGATGAAGGGGCGCGGGTCGGATTTCGACACCATGTCGCGAAACCGGCCGATCATCAGCTGGGCCAGCGCCTCGTCCCCCGCCAGCGGACGCGCCTCCAGCAGGGTCGTCCGCACCGTCATGTCGGTGCGCGACAGGCTCAGACACTCTTCGACCGAGCGCACCGCCGACCCGACCTTGGCCCCCAGGTCCCACAGCACATAGAGGACGAACTGGATCACCTGCTCGCCGCGCGGCGTCGCCTTGGACGATCTCAGGAACAGCAGGTCCAGATCGGAATGGGGCGCCAGCACGCCCCGGCCGTAGCCCCCGACCGCGACCAGGGCCAGCCGCTCGGCCTCGACCGGCGAAGTCGGCCACAGCGTCTGGGTCGCCACCCGCCACAGGCCGGCCAGCATCTCGTCGGCGGCGGCGGCGTAAAGGCGCGCCACGTCGCGACCCTTCATGCCGCCGTCCAGCTTGCGCTCCGCCCGGGCGCGGGCGGCGTCATAGGTCTCGCGCAAAACGACAGAGACCGCCGCGCGCGGGTCTTCCGCGCGGGCGGCCTCGTCAAGGCGGTCATCCAGACTGGGCGAGGCGTTCATGTCAGCCGTCTATAGGCCGCATCCCACCGCACGTCAGTCAGGGATTGCTGACTACTCCGGGCGAACGCGCTTCTTGCGGAACGACGGGTTCAGCACCTGCTTGCGCAGGCGGATGGACTTGGGCGTCACCTCGACCAGCTCGTCGTCGTCGATATAGGCGATGGCCTGTTCCAGCGACATCTGGCGCGGCGGGGTCAGGCGCACGGCCTCGTCCTTGCCGGAGGCGCGGACGTTGGTCAGCTGCTTGCCCTTGATCGGGTTGACGTCGAGGTCGTCCCAGCGCGCGTTCTCGCCGATGATCATGCCCTGATAGGTCTTTTCGCCGGCGCCGACGAACATGATGCCGCGGTCTTCCAGGTTCCACAGGGCGAAGGCGGCGGTTTCACCGTCAGAGTTCGAGATCAGAACGCCCTTCAGACGACCGGCGATCGCGCCCTTGTGCGGCTCATAGTGGCTGAACACGCGGTTCAGCACGCCCGAACCGCGCGTGTCGGTCAGGAATTCGCCTTGATAACCGATCAGCGAACGCGACGGCGCCTTCAGGCTGATGCGGGTCTTGCCGGCGCCCGACGGGCCCATGTCGGTCATCTCGGCCTTACGGGCCGACAGCTTCTCGATGACGATGCCCGAGAACTCGTCGTCGACGTCGATCATGACGTCTTCGATCGGCTCCAGCTTCTCGCCGTTCTCGCCGGTCTGGAACACCACGCGCGGGCGCGAGATCGAAACTTCGAAGCCTTCGCGGCGCATGTTCTCGATCAGAACGCCCAGCTGCAGTTCGCCACGGCCGGCGACTTCATAGGCGTCGCCGCCTTCGGTCGTGGTCACGCGGATGGCGACGTTGGCCTCGGCCTCCTTCAGAAGGCGATCACGGATGACGCGCGACTGGACCTTGTCGCCTTCGCGACCGGCCAAGGGGCTGTCGTTGACCGAGACGGTCATGGAGATGGTGGGCGGATCGATCGGCTGGGCGGGCAGAGGCTCGGTGACTTCCATGGCGCACAGGGTGTCGGCCACGGTCGCCTTGGACATGCCGGCGATGGCCACGATGTCGCCCGCTTCCGAACCCTCGTCCAGAGCCTGACGCTTCAGGCCGCGGAAGGCCAGCACCTTGGTGATGCGGCCGCGTTCGATTTCCTTGCCTTCACGGTCCAGAGCGTGGATCGCCATGCCGGGAACGGCCTTGCCGCTCTCGATGCGGCCGGTCAGCAGACGGCCCAGGAACGGATCGCTTTCGATCAGCACGTCCAGCATGCGGAAGGGCTTGTCGCGGTTGGCCTGGACGGCGGGCGGCGGGACGTGATCGACGATCAGGTCGAACAGCGGGGCCAGATTGTCGTTGGGCTGGTTCAGGTCTAGCGTCGCCCAGCCGTTGCGGCCCGAGGCGTAGATGTGCGGGAAGTCCAGCTGCTCGTCCGTCGCGCCGATGGCGGCGAACAGGTCGAACGTCTCGTTATGGACGCGGTCGGGATCGGCGTGAGCGCGGTCGACCTTGTTGATGCACAGGATCGGGCGCAGGCCCATTTTCAGCGCCTTGGTCAGCACGAACTTGGTCTGGGGCATGACGCCCTCTTCGGCGTCCACCAGGATGACGCAGCCGTCCACCATGCCCAGGATGCGCTCGACCTCGCCGCCGAAGTCGGCGTGGCCGGGGGTGTCGATGATGTTGATGCGGGTTTCACCGGCCTTACCGTTCCAGAGCACCGAGGTGCACTTGGCCAGGATGGTGATGCCGCGCTCTTTTTCCTGGTCGTTGGAGTCCATCGCGCGCTCGGTCTGCGCCTCGTTGGCTCGGAAGACGCCGGATTGGGCGAGCAGTTGGTCCACCAGGGTCGTCTTGCCGTGGTCGACGTGGGCGATGATGGCGACGTTGCGCAGGTTCATTTGAGTATCGCGAAAAGGCGCGGCCGGCATACGGGCGGCCGCTGGTCATGAAAAGGCATGCGGGAGGCGCGCGCCTCTTACAGGCATGTGGACAGAAAGACCAGAGCGGGCGTTCGCCACGCTGATCCCCGCCTTACCGATATTTCATCCCCGACGCCGCATCCGACGCCGCTGACGAACGCCTCTTTCCCCCGACGGGCCTGACACAGGCCCATTTCGAAGGGGAAATGACGATGGGTTTGATGATCGCAGCCGCGTTTGCCGCCGCCTTGGCCGCGGGCCAGGCGCCGGACATGCATGTGGATGCCGAGGGGCTGAACATGGCCCGACCCGGCGAGGCCATGATCCTGGCCGGCCGCATCCGCGCCGCCAGCCGTGACTGGTGCGCCGTCCATCGCGCCGTCCTGACCCCCGACAGCCTTGGCGACGCCAGCGTCTGCGAGCGTGAAATGAGACGCCGGGCCTATGTCGCCCTGCCCCGTCCTCAACGCATCTATTTCGTGCGCGCGGGCGGCCAGACCGCGCTCAACCGGCGCTAGAGCGGTCGCAGCATATAGCGGGCGTCGGCGCCGTAGCTGGCCAGTTTGGCCGCCATGGCCTCGGCGGGTTGTTCGACGAAACCGTGTCGAGACCAGAAGCCGACAGCGTCATTGACCGCGACAAGGGCGATGGCGGGCCAGCTGTCTTCCATCGCCTGTTCGGCCAGTCGCTCGACGATGGCGCCGGTCACGCCCCCGCCCCGCGCCTCGGGGTGCAGAGCCAGATCGTGCAGATAGATCAAATCCGGCTCGGCCGGCAGGCCTTCGATCTCCGTGTTCAGCGGCGGCGCGCTCTCGGCCTTCCATGGATAGGCGATCAGATAGCCTCGCGCGGCGCCCTCGCTCTCCGCCAGCACGAAACAGCCGCGCGGATAAAGCGCCAGCCGGTTTTGGAAACAGGCGCGATCCTCGAAATGGTTGGGAAACGACAGCCGCGCCACCTCCACCACCGCATCGATGTCCGTCGGCCGCATGGGCCGCCATTGCAGGGTCATCAGTTCACCTTGGACGGGTCTGGCAGAGCGTCAGGCAGGGCGGAAACCGGAACGCCGTCGTCCTTCAGCTTCTTCACCTCTGCGGGCGTGGCCTCGCCATAGATTTCGCGCTTCGCGGATCGGCCCTCGTGGATGTCGCGGGCCTCGCGGGCGAAGGCGTCGCCGACGTAGTCGAAGTTGGCCTCTACATGGGCGCGGACCTCGCGGGCGGCGGCCATCATCATCGTCTGCATCTTGGCGGCGACGTCGGAGGCGGGATCGGCCTTGCGGGCGCCGCTGACGGCCGGGGCCATGATCGCCTTTTCCACCGCGTGCGAACCGCAGAACGGGCATTCCACCAGCCCCCGCGCCGCCTGATCGTCATAGTCGGTCGAGGAGCCGAACCAGGCTTCGAAGGCGTGGGCCTGGTCGCATTTCAGGGCGTAGCGGATCATGGGGCGTTAAACAGCGGGCAGGAAATCGCGATCGTGGGTCAGGCTGGGCACGGCGGCGCGCGCCCTGGCCACGGCCTCCATGTCCAGTTTCGCACGCACGATGCAAGGTTCGTCGTGATCCGCCTTGGCGATGATCTCGCCCCACGGGCCGACGACGGTCGATCGCCCCCAGGTGCGGCGACCGTCCTCGTGCAGTCCGCCCTGCGCCGGCGCCAGGACGAACGCCCCCGTCTCGATGGCGCGGGCGCGCAACAGGGTTTCCCAATGCGCCTCTCCGGTCGGGGCGGTGAAGGCGGCCGGCACGGCGATCATCGACGCCCCCGCCTTGGCTAGCTGGCGATGCAAGTGGGGAAAGCGGATGTCGTAGCAGATGGTCAGGCCCAGCCGACCCCAGGGCGTGTCGGCCACCGCCGCCCCGTCGCCGGGCCGCACCGTCGCGCTTTCGCGATAGGTCTCGCCATTGGGCAGGTTCACGTCGAAGACGTGCAGCTTGTCGTATCGGGCCACGATCCCGCCCGACGCATCGATCAGCAGCGATCGATTGGCGGCGCGGCCATCTCCCGCTTGGCCTGACCGGACGATGGCCGAACCGATCAGCAGCCAGACGCCCAGTTCCGCCGCCAGACGACGCAGACCCAGCACGGCGACGTCCTCGTCCTCGGTCGTGATCGCCGCATCGCGCCGGTCTCGGCGCTGCTCCAGGACATTGGTCCCCTCGGGCGTCAGGATGAACTTCGCTCCGCCCGACGCCGCCTCGCGGATCAGGGGCTCGACATGGGCCAGCGCCGCTCGCGCCGTCGCCGGCGTGCGCGTCTGGATCAGGGCGATGTCGAGCCCGCTGCTCATGGATCAGGCGGCCAGAAGTCCGTCCAGCTTGCCGTCGCGATCCAATGCGTGGATGTCGTCGGAACCGCCGACGTGCTGGCCGTCGATGAAGATCTGCGGGAAGGTCATGCGGCCGCCTGACTTCTCGACCATCTCAGCCTTCTTGTCGGGATCGTTGGACGCGACGATCTCGGTATAGTCCACGCCCTTCTTCTTCAGCAGCGACATGGCGCTGAAGCAGTAGGGGCAGCCAGGCTTGGTGTAGATGACGACGTCGGCCAAGTTCAGATCTCCAAAATAAAATCCAGCGCCCTCAAGCAGCGAGCCGCCGCGCGGCGAGCGATAGGGCGCTCTTCACATAGTCAGTTCACGGGCGTTTCGCACCCGCGCGATGACGGCGAGATCCACGGCGCGCGCTCCGGCGTCGATCAGGGCGCGCGCGCAGGCCTCTCCGGTCGCGCCCGTGGTCAACACATCGTCGATCAGAAGGATGCGTCGTCCCCGGATCCGACGCCGGCCCGCCTCGGTCACGGCGAAGGCCTGCTTGACGTTCAGCCGCCGCCCGCGCTGGCTCTTGCCGCCCTGGCTGGTCGTGTGGATCGTGCGGACCAGACCGTCGGGCAAATAGTCGCGGCCAGCGTGCCGGGCCAGCGGCCGGGCGATCTCGGCCGCTTGGTTGAACCGTCGCGACAACAGGCGAAACCGATGCAGGGGCACGGGCAGGATCACGTCCGCGTCTTCGACCAGGTCGGCGGCGGCGCGCCCGATCCAGCGCGCGAACAGGGGCGCGAACTGCTGCTGGTCCCCGTGCTTGAACCTCAGGATCAGACCGCGCGACGCCTCATCATACAGGCAGGCCGCCCGCGCCCTCTCGAAGGCGTAGGGCTTGGCGATACAGGCGGCGCAGCGATCCTCGGCGAAGGCGCCACCGTCAAAGTCGAAGGCCGCTCCGCATCCGTCGCAGACCGGCGCCTCTAGAAATTTGATCCGGCTCCAGGCGTCGGGCGTCAGGCCGGCCGCAGCCGTCGCCTCTCGGCTGTCATGCGCCATCGGCGGCAGGATCAGGTCGGCCAGTCCCCGCCCCGCTCCGCGTAAGTGACGGCCCGCCCCTTCCCAGGCGCGTCGCCAGCCCCCATCCTGTGCGTCCATGACCGCCCCCCAATCCCCTTCCGAAGGTCCCCCGCGCATCTTCGACGCTGTGCGACGTCAGGCGCGGCTTGTGCGGTCCGCCGCCCGGTTCCCCCAGGCCGACTTCCTGCATGCCCGCGCCGCCGCCAACGCCGCCGAGAGCCTGGAAGCCATACTGCGCGATTTTCCCGTTGCGGTCGATCTGTCCGCTCATCCAGGCGTGTTCGATGCGGCGGTTCGGTCCAGCGACGCCGCCGGCCGCGTCGGTCCTATCCAGACGCCCGTCTCTCTGGCCCAGCGCGCAGCGCCGGGTGCGGACGCGCTGCCGCTGGCCGACGCCTCAACCGATCTGATCGTCTCCCTTTTGACCCTTCACTGGGCCAATGATCTGCCGGGCGCCCTGGCCCAGATCCGGCGCGCGTTGAAACCGGACGGCCTGTTCATCGGCACGCTGTTCGGCGCGGGCACGCTGAAAGAGCTTCGCGCGGTCCTGACCGAGGTCGAATTGGAAGAGCGCGGCGGCGCCCAGGCGCGGGTTTCGCCCTTCGCTGACGGTTATGACGGGGCGGCCCTCTTGCAGCGCGTCGGGTTCGCCCTGCCGGTGTCGGACGTGGATCGGTTCACCGTCCGCTACGCCGACCTGTTCGCCCTGATCCGCGACCTGCGCGCCATGGGCGAGACCAATGTGCTGCACGGACCCGTTCGGCCGCTGAGCCGCCGCATCGTGGCGCGCGCCGCCGCCCTCTATGCCGAGCGATACGGTCTCGACGACGGCCGCATACCGGCGACGTTCGAGATCATCCACCTGGCCGGCTGGAAACCCCACGACAGCCAGCAGAAGCCCCTGCCGCGCGGCTCGGCCAAGACGCGGCTGGCCGATGCCCTGGGCGTCAAGGAAATGACGGGTGAAGAGCCGGACTAGCTGATCGCGGCCTGTATGGCGGCGCTCAGCTTGTTCACCGTCGCGGCCAGGCCGCCGTTCTGGCTGTTCGCCAAGGCGCTGATCGAGGTCACGATCGCCAGGAAGATCAGGGCGCAGAGCAGGCCGTATTCGATGGCTGTGGCCCCGCTCTCATTGCGCAGGAACCGGCCGATAAGACGTCGCATGGCCGGCCTCCCTGGTCGGCGGTGGTCAGAGCAGGTCGCGCAACCAGGCGACCAGAGGTTCGTCCGCCGGCGGCATGGGATAGTCCGAAAGTTTGCTCGGCTTCACCCAGGCCAGGCCGTCGTGTTCACGCGCCGTGACCACGCCGTCCCACCGTCGGCACAGATACAATGGCATCAACAGGTGAAACGAATCGTAAGCGTGACTGGCGAAAACGAACGGCGACAGACAGTTTTCGCTGACGTCGATGCCCAGCTCTTCCTTCAGCTCGCGGATCAGGGCCTGTTCAGGCCGCTCTCCGGGCTCGACCTTGCCGCCCGGAAACTCCCACAGACCGGCCAGCTTCTTGCCCTCGGGACGCTTGGCGATCAGAACCCGCCCATCCACGTCAATCAGGGCGACGGCGACGACCAGGACGGTGGGAAGGGGCGCAGCGGTCACGAGCGATAGTCGCCGTTGATCTCGATGTAGCCCTTGGTCAGATCGCAGGTCCACACGGTCGCCGACGCCCGGCCCGAACCCACGTCGACGGTGATGTCGATTTCGGGGTTCTTCATATAGGCGGTCATCTTGGCCTCGTCGTAGGTCGGGGACGGGGCGCCGTCGATGGCGGCCTGGTGCGGACCGAACTTGATGGCCAGACGGTCGCGGTCGACCGGCTCCTCGGTCTTGCCCACCGCCATGACGACCCGGCCCCAATTGGCGTCCTGACCGGCGATGGCGGTCTTGACCAGCGGGCTGTCGGCGATGGACTTGGCCAGCTTGCGGGCCGAGGCGGGGCTGGCGGCGCCGTCCACCGTCACCTTGACGAACTTGGTCGCGCCTTCGCCATCGCGCACCAGCTGGTGCGCCAGGTCCAGCATCACCTTGTCCAGGGCGGCCGAGAAGCTCTTCAGCCGGCGATCCCCGACCCGCCCGATGCGCGGCGCGCCCGAGGTGCCGGTGGCGAACAGCAGGGCCGTGTCGTTGGTCGAGGTGTCGCCATCCACCGTCACGCTGTTGAAGGTGGTGCGCACGTGCAGGCCCAACAGCGCCTGCAGCACGTTCGGATGGATGTCCGCATCGGTGACGATGAAGGCCAGCATGGTCGCCATGTCCGGCGCGATCATGCCCGATCCCTTGGCGATACCGGCGATCCGGACCTTGTAGCCCTCGATCTCGGCCTCGGCGTAGGAGCCTTTGGGGAAGGTGTCGGTGGTCATGATGCCGCGACCGGCCCGGGCCCAGGCGTCCGCCTCCAGTCCGTTCTCGATCTCGGGCAGTTTGGCGACGATCTTCTTGTCGTCCAGCACCACGCCGATCACGCCGGTCGAGGCCAGCATGACGTCGCGTTGGCGACAGCCGAACCGTTTGGCGACCTCCGAGGCCGTGCGCCGCGCCGCGTCCGCGCCGGCCTTGCCGGTGAAGGCGTTGGCGCATCCGGCGTTGATCACCAGGGCGCGCACATCCTTGCCGCCCTCGGCCCCGGCCAGATGCTTCTTGCACCAGTCCACGGGCGCCGAGCCGATCTTGTGGCGGGTGAAGACCCCGGCGCAGCTGGTCCCGCGCGCGAACCGGAACACCACCAGATCGTCCCGCTCGTGCTTGTAGAAGCCGGCGCGCGCGGTCGCGATCTCGACCCCGCCGATCGGCGGAATGGTCGGGAACGGCACGGCCAGGGGCGAGATGGCCAGACCCGGCTTGCCGGCGGCGGCCGGCGCAGGCGCGGCCGCTGGCGCCGCATCCGATCCCGGCGTGCGGGTGGCGCGCTTCAGCGCCGTGGCGAACGGGTCCAGCGCCTTTTCGAACGCATGCTCGATTTTCTGGCCGGTCGTGGAGGGAGGCTTGGTCATGTCAGGCGCCCGGAGGAGCGGAAGGGGCGGAAGGGGCGGGCGATGCGGGCGGCGTCTGCGCGGGCAGGCGGACATCCACCTTGGCCTTGCCGCGCAGTTGTTCCAGCAATTGTCGCACGCCCTCGTAGGTCAGATAGCGCACGATCTGCGGTCGGGCCTGTTCCAGCGTCGGCGGGTTTTCCTTGCGCCGGTCCTCGACCCTCAGAACGGCCCAGCCGCCCTCGGTCTGGAAGGGCCCGACGGTCGCACCTGCCGGCTTGTCGCGCAGGGCGTCGGCATAGGCTTGGGGCATCACGTCCAGCGTGGAGTAGCCCAGATCGCCGCCTGAAAACCGCGTCGCCTCGTCGATCGACCGTTCCGCCGCGACCGCCTCGAAGCCGGCGCCCTGGCCCAGAATGCCGATCACGGCGTCCGCCTCGGGTTTGGTGCGCGACAGGATCAGCCGCACGCGGATCTCTTCCGAGGTCTTCGCCAGCCGCAGCTGCTCATTATACAGGGTCTGCACCGCCTGGTCCGAGACGGCCTTGTTGACCACGCTCTCGACCAGCATGTCGCCCAGGATGCGTTCGCGCGTCGCTTCCAGACGCCGCTGCGCCAGGGGCGAGGAGTCCAGCCGCCGCCGCTGCGCCTCTCCGGCCAGCAGCTTTTGGTCGATCACCTCGTCCAGCACCCGGCGGAAGAGATCCGACGTCGTATCCAGCGCCTCGGCCTCGCCGATCAAACCTTGGGCAACCGCCTCGCGCTTCACATCCGAGGCCCAGATGGTCTCGTCCTGGACCGTGGCCACGGCCTGGTCCCCCTGTTCGGGCGGCCGGTTGTCGCCGCCGCGCGAACAGGCGGCGGTCAAAAGCGCCGCCGTCAGCAAGGCCGCCGTCAGGATGCGTGAAGATCGCCGGAAGGGGGTCAAGGGGGCGCTCCGTCGAAGGCGGCCGAAAGCCCCTCGCGTTGACAGGGGTTAGGCCGGTGCTTAAGTCCCGCCTGCGCCCAAGTCGAGGGGTTTTGATCGTCTGCGCGGCCCTTCGCGCGCGCCTGATGCGGCGCTCCGGGGCTGCGGTCGGTCAGGGCCTCTCTCACGGCGTCCGTATCGCCGCCCCTCACGGGATTTCAGAGCCGCTCAGCTCGCAGACGCTCGACCGCTTACCGGATCCAATATGCTCGGCTTCGCCAAGAAACTTTTCGGCTCTTCCAACGACCGCAAGGTCAAGGCCTTCCAGGACCACGCCCAGCGCATCAATGCGCTGGAGCCCAAGTTCGCCGCCCTGTCCGACGACGAACTGCGGATGATGACCGACGCCTTCCGCGATCGGCTGGCGAACGGCGAGACCCTGGACAAAATCCTGCCCGAAGCCTTTGCGGTCGTGCGCGAAGCCTCCAAGCGCGTGCTGGGCCAGCGTCAGTACGACGTTCAGCTGGCCGGCGGCATGATCCTGCATGAAGGCGGCATCGCCGAAATGCGGACCGGTGAAGGCAAGACCCTGGTCGCTGTGGCGCCGGTGTATCTGAACGCCCTGCCCGGCAAGGGCGTGCACGTCATCACCGTCAACGACTACCTGGCCCGCCGCGACGCCGACACGATGGGCAAGGTCTATCGCTTCCTGGGCCTTGAGGTCGGCGTCATCGTCAATGGCCTCAGCCAGGGTCAGCGCCAGCAGGCCTACAACGCCGACGTCACCTACGGCACCAACAACGAGTTCGGCTTCGACTATCTGCGCGACAACCTGGTCTATGACCGGCGCGAGATGGTGCAGCGTCCGCACAACTTCGCCATCGTCGACGAGGTCGACTCCATCCTGATCGACGAGGCGCGCACGCCTCTGATCATCTCAGGCCCGACCGAGGACCGTTCGGATCTCTACAAAATCCTCGACGGCCTGATCAAAGACCTGATCAAGGACAAGGACACCTTCGAGCTCGACGAGAAGCAGAAGCAGGTCCTGCTGACCGAGCTGGGCTCCGAGCGGATGGAAGAGGCCCTGGAGGCCGGCGGTCACTTCGCCGCCGACACCACCGGCCTGTACGACGCCGCCAACATCAGCCTGGTTCACCACGCCAACCAGGCCCTGCGGGCCAACACCCTGTATCAGCGTGACAAGGACTATATCATCAAGGGCGGCGAGATCGTCCTGATCGACGAGTTCACCGGCCGCATGATGACCGGACGCCGCCTGTCCGAAGGCCTGCACCAGGCTATCGAGGCCAAGGAAGACGTCAAGATCCAGCCCGAGAACCAGACCCTGGCCTCGGTGACGATCCAGAACTACTTCCGCCTGTACGAAAAGCTGTCGGGCATGACCGGCACGGCCGCGACCGAAGCCCAGGAATTCGGCGACATCTACAAAATGGACGTGCTGGAAGTGCCGACCAACCGGCCGATCCAGCGCAAGGACTATGACGACGAGGTCTATCGGACCCACGCCGAGAAGAACCAGGCCATCGCGCGCCAGATCGCCGAATGCCACCTCGCCGGTCAGCCGATCCTGGTCGGCACCGTATCGATCGAGCGTTCGGAACAGCTGTCGGACCTGCTGAGCCGCTTCGAATACAAGGTCGAGACCTCGCGCACGCTGAAGCCGGAATATGCGGGCAAGGCGAAGGAAGCCGAGAAGATCGGCGACGCCGCCTATGATATTACCTACGAGACCAAGCTGCGCGGCATTCCGCACAGCGTCCTGAACGCGCGCCAGCACGAGCAAGAAGCCTACATCGTCGCCGACGCCGGCCTGCCGGGCGTGGTGACCATCGCCACCAACATGGCGGGCCGCGGCACCGACATTCAGCTCGGGGGCAACCTCGAGATGAAGATGCAGAAGTGGCTGCTAGAACAACGCAACATGGCCGTCGAGGTCACACCGGAAATGGAAGCGGCCAAGGAGGCCGAGTTCAAGGCCGAGATCGCCGTCCAGAAGAAGATCGCGCTGGAGGCCGGCGGCCTGTTCGTTCTGGGCACCGAGCGCCACGAGAGCCGCCGCATCGACAACCAGCTGCGCGGCCGCACTGGCCGTCAGGGCGACCCCGGCACCTCGAAATTCTACTTGTCCTGCGAGGACGACCTGCTGCGCATCTTCGCCGGCGACCGTCTCGACTCGATCATGAAGACCTTCGGCGTGGCGGAGGGCGAGGCCATCACCCACCCCTGGCTGAACCGCGCCATCGAGACCGCCCAGAAGCGCGTCGAGACCCGCAACTACGACATCCGCAAGAACCTGCTGAAATACGACGATGTCGTGAACGACCAGCGCAAGGCCGTGTTCGAACAGCGTCAGGAGTTCATGGACTCCGAGGATCTGTCGGAGCTTGTCGGCGACTTCCGCCGCGATGTCGTGTCTGACCTGGTCGAACGCTACATGCCGCCCAAGGCCTATGCCGAGCAATGGGACATCGACGGCCTGGATGAGAAGGTCCGCTCGACCCTGGGGCTTGAACTGCCGCTGCACGACTGGGCCGCCGAGGAAGGCGTGTCGAACGAGGAGATCGAGGAGCGGCTGCTGGCCGCCGCCGACGCCCGCGCCGCCGAACGCCTGGAACAGATCGGCGCCGACCAGACGCGCGGTCTGGAAAAACAGTTCATGCTGCAGATGATCGACATGCAGTGGCGCGAGCACCTGGTCCATCTGGACCACCTGCGCGGCGTCATCGGCTTGCGCGGCTATGGCCAGCGCGACCCGCTGAACGAATACAAGACCGAAGCCTTCTCGCTGTTCGAGAGCCTGCTCTACGACCTGCGCCACAACGTCACCCGCTGGTTGATGACGGTCGAGTTCCGCTTCCAGGCCCCGCCCGAACTGCCCGAGTTCCAGGAGATCCACCTGAACCCCGGCACCGGCGAGAACGAGATGGCCAATCCGTCGGCCCAGAACCCGGAAGGCACGCTGATCGGCGACGACCGCTCAAAACTGCCGATCGAGGCCCTGCCGCCCGGCTGGGAAATGACCGGCCGCAACTCCCCCTGCCCCTGCGGTTCGGGCCGCAAGTTCAAACACTGCCACGGGGCTCTCGTTTAAGAGGCGCGCTACGCGCGGCGCTATCGCTCGCCGCGTGGCGGCTCGCTGCTTGAGCGCTGGGTGAGATGTCCTAAAGAAGAGGGATGACCTACAAGTCCCTCTTCTCCCGCGCCCTGTCGGCGGCGCCTGATCGGCTGCATTTCGCTGCGCATAGCCATCACCTGTGGCCCGACGCCAGTTTCGAGGCGCAGCAGCAGACCTGGCTCGACGCCAATCTTCATGCCGACCACAAGTGGGACCTCGTCTTCGGCCAGGTGATCCCCGAGGCCCAGGCCCATGTCGCGGCCGAGCTGGGCCTGCCCTCGCCCGACAGCATCGTCTTTTCGTCAAACACCCACGACTTCCTGCTGCGCCTGTTTTCGGGCGTGGAGACCAAGCCGGTCCGCATTCTGGCGACCGACGGCGAATTCCACTCCTTCCGTCGTCAGGCCGAACGGTGGGAAGAGGTCGGGGCGGCGGTGGTCACGCGCGTTCCGCTCGCGCCCTTCGACACCTTCGCCGATCGCTTCATCGCCGAGGCGTCCAGGGGCGGTTACGACTGGATCGTGGTCAGCCAGGTGTTCTTCCGCACCGGGGGCCTGTTCGACCGGATCGAGGAGCTTGCTCCCCTGGCGAGACTCGAAGGGCCTTGGGTGCTGATCGACGGCTATCACGGCTTCATGGCGACCCCGACCGACCTGTCGGCGGTGGCGGACCGGGTCTTCTATGTCTCCGGCGGCTACAAATACGCCATGTCGGGCGAGGGCGTCTGCTTCCTGCACGCCCCGCCCGGCTTCTGCCCGCGTCCTGTCGTCACCGGCTGGTTCGCGGAGTTCGGCGACCTGTCGGGGCCTCCCGGCGGCGTTCAGTATCGCAGCGACGGCGGTCGCTTCTGGGGCGCGACCTTCGACTGCACGCCGCTGTATCGCTTCAACGCCGTGCGCCGACTGCTGGATCAGCAGGGGCTCGACACCGCCGCCATCACCGCCCATGCGCGCGATCTGGCGACCAAGTTCCAGCAGGCCGTTCAATCTGGACAGGCCGGGGTGTTGTCGCAGGCCGAAATCCTCAATCCGCTCGAGAGCGACGCGCCGCGCGCCCGTTTCCTCGCCCTGCGTCATCCCGACGCCCAGGCTTGGTGCGCGGGTCTGCGGGCGGCGAACATCGTCACCGATGTGCGTGATGACGTCATCCGCTTCGGCTTCGGCCTGTATCAGGACGCCGAGGACGTCGATCGCCTGATCGCGGCCTGCCGATCCCTCTGATCAGTAGAAGGTTGTGTCGTCCTGCTTGCTGGGCGCCGGGGCCGTGCGCGGCGGCGTCCTCGGTTGGTTCGATGCGGGCGGGGTCGCCTGGCGGGCTTCCGGCGAGGGCGGCGTCGGCGTGGTCCCGCCCGTCGGCGCATTGACCGGAGGGATCGCCGGCAGGTCCGGATAGGGCATGGCCGAGGGGCGGGCATCCTGCGCCGGCGCCGCTTCATCGGGCGCGATCGGGCCCGCATCGGACTGGCCCAACCGATCGGGCGCGCCGACATCGTCGCGGATGAAGGCCCAGGTCTGTCGGTCCGAGCAGCCGCAGGCCTTCAGGAAGCCCTGCTTGTCCCGCCACAGGATCAGCGGATAGCTGATATCCACGCCGGACTCCTTGAGCAGCTGGCTCAGCCGTTCGTTGAAGCGACGGCCGGCCTCCACCACGGCGGTGCGCGCCAGATTACCGTCCGCCTGTGGCACGCCGGCGGCGGTCCAACTGTTCGCCGGCGTCGCCATCCAGCGTTGATAAAGCGGCCAGTCGCGCGTCAGCCACAGCTCTGCGACCGTCGCCCGCTCCGCCGCCGTCGATTGCGCCGCGCCTTCCAGATCGGGGCGGGCGAACAGGATGTAGCGCGTCTCGATCCCCGCCGCCTTCAGCTTGGGCGCCTCGTCGCGCGCGTAACGCAGGGCCGAGGCGCTGTCGCGATAGGTGACGATATACAGGGCCTGCCCCCCGCTGCCGTCCGACACCCAGGACGCCTCGTCCAGCAGTTGCTGCACTTCGGCCTGATTGCGGCTGATCGTGACCGGCTGGAACCGCGAATAGAAGTTCCAATAGGCCCAGTATCCGGCGCCGGCGAGCAGCAGGCCGACCACGGCCGCCACGATCGAACCCATCAAAAAGCGACGCATGTAATCGGGTGCTCCAGCTTCACCGTTGACCCATCCTAACGCATAGCATCGGAATCCGTTGTCGCCCGCATTCGCCGACGTCTTCATCGCCGCTCAGAGGCGCCAAAATGTCGCGAAAGATTCCGCCCGATCCGCTCTTGAACGGCGCAGGGGGCTTCCCATTTCCGATTTCGACGCTGCGGGACACTCCCCCTCCGAACCGCAGCGAAGCGAAGCCGGCGCCCTCCCCTCCCCTCCAGGCGCCGCTCGCGCAGGCCGCCGGACTCCCCCAGTCCGGCGGCTTTCTGCTTTGTGGCGCTGCACAATAATTCCAACCTGATCACTGATCATTACAATGAACGGTCGCCAGGGGCTTCCCGAGCGACCGGACCTGGCCTAGTCAGCGGGGGTGGCGCCCCGTCGCGCCGCATCCCTTGCGGCCCTGCCGCGTCGTTCGAGACTGCTCGTCCATGACCGCCCACGATCTGCGCCAACCCGTTCAGCCGATCACCAAGGCCGCGCTGGAGGCGGCCTTCGCCAAGATCGTGGGGACCGGGCCCGGCGCAGTCGAACAGACCTATCTGACCCAGGCGCACGAAGACTATTCCGCCGATGAGACGCCTGAGCTGAGCGGCGAGGATCTGGCCGCCCTGCTCGCCGCCTCCTGGACCGCCGCCAAGTCCTATCCGACCGACGCGGCCGCTCCCGCCATCACCGTCGGCCCGCTGCACGGCGCATCGGACAAGGTGCTGGATTACGATCTGGTGCGCATCGTCCAGTCCGACGCTCCCTTCCTGGTCGACAGCGTCATGGGCGCCCTGGCCGAGGCCGCCGTGTCCGTGCGCGCCCTGTTCCACCCGGTGGTCGAGCTGGACGGCCGCCGCCTGTCGATCATCATGCTGGTCATCGACAGCGTGCCTCAGGAGCGTCGCGACGCCCTGGGCGAAGGCCTGGCCCAGAGCCTGTCGGACGTTCACGCCGCCGTCGCCGATCACGACGCCATGACGTCTCTGATGCGCCAGGCCGTGCAGCGTCTGGAAGAGACCCCGCCCCCGGTCGATCCCGCCGTCCTGGCCGAGAACATCGCCTTCCTGAAATGGCTGAAGAGCGACCATTTCGTCTTCCTGGGCGCGCGCGACTACGACTACCCTCTGAACGCCGACGGCGACTATGAGGCCGAGGCGCCGCTGGGCCTGTCCACTGACGGCCTGGGCATTCTGGCCGATCCCGAGCGCACCGTGCTGCGTCGCGCGTCGGAACCCGCCGTACTGACGCGCCAGATGCGCCGCCAGCTGGATCTCAGCGAACCGGTAACGGTGGCCAAGGCCAACGCCCGCTCGCGCGTCCACCGCCGCGCCTACATGGACTATGTCGGGGTCAAGCGTTACGGCCCGGACGGCAAGGCGACGGGCGAGACCCGTTTCGTCGGCCTGTTCACGTCGGAAGCCTACGACCAGCTGGCGACTGAAGTGCCTCTGCTGCGTCGTAAGGTGGCCAACGCCCTGGCCCGCGCCGACAAGGCGCCCGGCAGCCACAACGAAAAACGCCTCAAGAACATCCTTGAGAATTATCCGCGCGACGAGCTGTTCCAGGTCAGCGAGGACGAGCTGCTGTCCATCGCCCTGGGCATCCTTCACCTCTACGACCGGCCGCGCATCCGCCTGTTCTCGCGCCAGGATCCGTTCGACCGCTTCGTCTCGGTTCTGTGCTTCATCCCGCGCGAGAAGTTCGATTCCGCCGTGCGCGAACGCATCGGCCAGATCGTCGCCCGCGCCTGGGGCGGCCGCATCTCGGCATGGTATCCGCAACTGTCCGACGCGCCGCTGGTGCGCATCCACTACATCATCGGCGTGGAGCCCGGCGCCCACCCGATCCCGGATGCCGCCCAGATGGAGGCCGACGTCGCCGAGGCCGGTCGCGGCTGGGTCGATCGTTTCGAAGGCGCTCTGCGTCGCTCGGGCGTCGAGGAAGTCGCCGTCGGGCCGCTGAGCGCCCAATGGGCCCGCGCCTTCGGCGCCGCCTATCGCGATCGCTATGACGCCGATGAGGCCGCGACCGACCTGCAATACGTAAACCGGCTGAACGAGACCGGTCTGCCCGGCGAGGGCAAGGCCGTCGCCGTGCGCGCCTTCCGCACGCCGGACGACAGCCGCCTGCAGTTCCGCTTCAAACTCTATCGTCGCGGCCCCGCCGTTCCCCTGTCCGACGTCCTGCCGATCCTGGCCGACATGGGCCTGAAGACGCTCGAGGAATACGGCTATCCGATCCGTCCGATGGGCGAGGAGGAGATTCACGTCCACGAGTTCCTGATGGAGGATCCGCGCGGCGAAGCGCTGGTCTTCGATGACGTGAAGGGGCCTTTCGAGGACGCCTTCGCCGCCGTCTGGACCGGCCGCAACGAAAGCGACGGCTTCAACCGCCTGGTGATCGAACTGGGCGTGGAATGGCGCGACGCCGCCCTGATCCGCACCCTGGCCCACTATCGCCAGCAGACGGGTCTCGACCCCTCCCAAACGGTGCAGGAAGAGGCCCTGCGCGAATATCCCGACGTGGCGCGCGCCCTGCTGTCGCTGTTCAAGGCCAAGTTCGCGCCCGAAGGGGGCTCGGCTGACGACCGCGCGCCGGCTGTCGCCGAGCTGGACGCTAAGATCGTCACCCTGTTGCAGGACGTGAAGAGCCTCGATCACGACCGGGCCCTGCGCCGCATCGCCGCCCTGATCGGCGCGATCAAGCGCACCAACTATTTCCAGCTGGACGCCGACGGTCAGCCCAAGCCGCACATCTCGATCAAGATCGCCTCGCGCGAGCTGGACGATCTGCCCCTGCCCAAACCCTATCGTGAGATTTTCGTCTGGGCGCCGCACGTCGAGGGCGTGCACCTGCGCTTTGGTCCCGTCGCGCGCGGCGGTCTGCGCTGGTCGGACCGTCGCGACGACTTCCGCACCGAGGTCCTGGGCCTCGTCAAGGCGCAGCAGGTGAAGAACGCGGTCATTGTGCCGGTCGGCTCCAAGGGCGGCTTCTATCCCAAGCAACTGCCCCGCACGACGGACCGCGAGGCCATCCAGGGCGAGGCCATCCGCGCCTATCGCACCTTCCTGTCCGGCCTTCTCGACATCACCGACAACATCGCCGCCGACGGTTCGGTGACCCATCCGGCCAATGTCATCGCCTGGGAAGGCGACGACCCGTATCTGGTCGTGGCCGCCGACAAGGGCACGGCGACCTTCTCCGACATCGCCAACGGCGTCTCGGCCTCCTACGGCTTCTGGCTGGGCGACGCCTTCGCCTCGGGCGGCTCCATCGGCTATGATCACAAGGCCATGGGCATCACCGCGCGTGGCGCGTGGGAGGCGGTCAAGCGCCACTTCCGCGAAATGGGCAAGGACATCCAGACCCAGCCCTTCACCATGGTCGGCGTCGGCGACATGTCCGGCGACGTCTTCGGCAACGGCGTCCTTCTGTCCAAGGCGACGCGTCTGGTCGCCGCCTTCGATCACCGCGACATCTTCATTGATCCGAACCCGGATCATGTGACCAGCTGGACTGAGCGCAAGCGTCTGTTCGACCTGCCGCGCTCGTCCTGGCAGGACTACGACAAGGCCCTGATCTCCGAAGGCGGCGGTGTCTTCTCGCGCTCGGCCAAGTCGATCCAACTGACGCCGCAGATCAAGGCGGCCCTGGACATCGCCGAGGACGAGCTGGACCCCGTCAGCCTGATCCGCGCCATCCTGAAGGCGCCGGTCGAACTGCTCTATCTGGGCGGCATCGGCACCTATGTGAAATCGGCGGCCGAGACCGACGCTCAGGTCGGGGACAAGGGCACCGACGCCCTGCGCATCAACGCCGACGAACTGCGGGTCAAGGTGGTGGGCGAGGGCGCAAACCTCGGCTTCACGCAAGCGGGGCGCATCGCCTTCGGTCAGGCCGGCGGCCGGATCAACACCGACGCCATCGACAACTCCGCCGGGGTCGATACCTCCGACCACGAGGTCAACATCAAGATCCTGGTCGGCTCAGCCGTGACCAACGGCGTCCTGCCGGCCGAGGAGCGCACGCCGCTTCTGGCCTCCATGACCGACGAGGTGGGCCTGAAGGTCCTGGCCCACAACTACGACCAAACCCTGGCCCTGACCCTGCAAAGGGCCGAAGGCGTCGGCGCCCTGGACGCCCAGCAGCGGTTCATGCAGAGCCTCTCGGTGCGCGGAAAGCTAGACCGCAAGGTCGAAGGCCTGCCCAACGACGCCCGCGTCAAGGAGTTGATGACGGCGGGCATCCCCCTGGCCCGGCCCGAACTGGCCGTCCTGATGGCCTATGCCAAGCTGGAGCTGTCGGACGATATCGTCGCCTCGCAGGCGCCCGAGGATCCCTTCTTCGAACAGATCCTGGTCCGCTACTTCCCCGAGGCCCTGGCCCGGTTCGAACCGGAGATGAAGAGCCACCGTTTGCGGCGCGAGATCATCGCCACCGTCATGGCCAACGAAGTCGTCAACATGTGCGGCCCGACCTTCCCCGACCGCCTGCGCGGTTCGGCCGAATGCGACACCACCGCCCTGATCATCGCCTTCGAGGCGGCGCGCCGCGTCTTCCGTCTGGACGAAGCCTGGGACGCCGTTTCGGCCCTGGACCTGAAGATCTCGGCCGAGGCCCAGATCGCCCTCTATCAGGAGATCGCCGTCGTCCTGCGTCGTCAGACCTTCTGGCTGGCCCGCCGCGCCAAGGGCGGTCTGTCGGTTCAGGCCCTGATCGACCGCTATCGTCCGATCGCCGACGCCTTGCAGGCCGAGGGCGCGCCGGTCCTGTCGCGCTTCGAACAGGGGCGCCTGGATGCGCGCGTCAAACGCTTCGCCGACCACGGCGCGCCTGAGGATTTGACCCGCAGCATCGCCATCATGCGCCCCCTCGTCGCCGCCTCCGACATTGGGGATCTGGCGCAGGAAGCGAACTGGCCGGTCGCAGCCATGGCGCGCCTGTATCACCAGGTCGGCGCCGCCTTCGACTTCGACCGTCTGCGCGCCGCCGCCGGCTCCATTCCGTCTGCGGATCATTTCGATCGTCTCGCCGTCCGTCGTCTGATCGAGGACCTGATGAACGAGCAGGCGGCCCTGACCCGCGCCGTCGCCCGCGCTTCCGATCCGTCGGTCGGCGTCAGCGAGGACGCGGCCGAGGCCGCCGTGGACGCCTGGATCGGCTCCAAACAGGCGACGGTCGAGGGCGTGCGCGCTTCGGTGGACGAGATCGAACAGTCGGGCTCGGGCTGGACCTTCGCCAAACTGACGATCGCCAACGCGACGATCCGCGATCTGGCGACGGCGGCCGTGAATGGCTGAGCAGCGGGTCTTCGCTTGACGAAGCCGTCGTCGCACGGCCTCTTCAGCCGCTGATCAGGCTGGGGAGGCCGCAATGCCGAGAAAGTTCCTCGTCGTCGTCGACGACAGTCCGGAGTTCGAGGCCGCCCTGCGGTTCGCCTCGCGCCGGGCGAAATCGACGGGCGGGCGCGTGGTCATGCTGCGCGTCCTGCCGACCGACAGCGACGCCCACTGGTCGGGCGTGCGCGAGGAAATCGAACGCCAGCAGCGCCAGGAGGCGGAAATCCTGCTCAACCGCCTGGGCGAGGAGGCGCAGACCCGCTCCGGCGCCGCGCCGGTCTTCCTGATCGAAAAGGGCGAGGCCCAGGCCGCGATCAAGAAGGTCGTCGCCGCCGACCCTGAGATCAAGATCCTGGTGCTGGCCGCCGGAACCAGCTCGCGCGGCCCCGGCCCGCTGGTCTCGGCCATCATCAAACAGGGCGCGCAGATCGGCGGCCGCAAACTGCCCGTCACCATCGTCCCCGGCGAACTGACCGAAGACGAGATCGAAGACCTGGCCTAGCCCTCGGCCGGCGGCTGGGCCGCCCGCAGCTTGTCGCGCAGCGCCCCCAGGCCTTGGCGCAGGTCGGTCAGGGCTTCGGGCGTCATCTCGGTGGCGTCCAATACCGATTGCGGCAGGCAGGCGGCCTCGACAGCCAACGCCCGTCCTGCGTCGGTCAGGCTGACGCGCACCACCCGCTCATCCGCCTTGTCGCGGGCGCGCGTCACCAGCCCGGCCGCCTCCAGTCGTTTGATCAGCGGGGTCAGGGTGTTGGATTCCAGAAACAGCTGCTCGCCCAGCCGGCCGACCGTCTGTTCGTCCTCACGCCAGAGCAGGGCCATGGCCAGGAACTGCGGATAGGTCAGGCCCATCCGGTCCAGGAGCGGCTTGTAGAACCGGTTGAACGCCAGGTTCGTCGAATAGGCGGCGAAACACAGCATGTCATCGACGGTCATGGCGGCGGGGGAGGGGGCGGGTGAGGTCATAGGCAGATAATAATCGCACGCGATACAATCGCAAGCTTGACGCCTCTTGCCCTGCGCACTAAATCACGTCACGCGATTAAATCGCGCACGATGTTTACGACCTCCCGGAGCTGATCCCCATGTCCATCAATACCCTGTACCGCACCACTGCCGTCGCCACGGGCGGCCGCGACGGCCGCGCCGCCACCACCGACGGCGCTCTGGATGTCGCCCTGGGCACGCCCAAGGAGCTGGGCGGCGCCGGCGTCGGCAACAACCCCGAACAGCTGTTCGCGGCCGGCTATGCCGCCTGCTTCCTCGGCGCCATGAAGTTCGTCGCCTCTCAGGGCGGTTACGCCAAGGTGCCTGCCGACGCCGCCGTCAACGCCACGGTCGGCATCGGTCCGCGCAGCGACAAGGGCTTCGGACTTGAGGTGGCGCTGGAGGTCAGCCTGCCGGGCGTGGATCGCGCCGAGGCCGAAGCCCTGGTCGCCGAGGCGGATAAGGTCTGCCCCTATTCTCACGCCACGCGGGGCAATATCGCGGTGACCCTGACCGTCGCCTAACCCCTCGGGATCAGGCGCCACATCCGCAAGGGGTGGCGCACGGTCCCGGCCTCGGCCCCCGCGCGGTCGCCGCGACCCATATAGAGGTCGGCGCGCACCGGTCCGCGAATGGCTGATCCTGTATCCAGCGCCATGGCCAGACCGCGATAGCTGGCCGTGGCGCCGCGCAGATTGCCCCCGTCGGCCTCCAGCCAGACCAGTTCGCCATAACGCCAGTGGGCCGGGTCGACCGCGATGGCTCGCCGCTCGGTCAGGGGCACGCCCGCCGCCCCCGCCGGGTGGCCGTCATCGTCCGGGTCCAGCCGGAAGAAGATGTAGCGTGGGTTCAGCGCCATGACCGCCTGCGCCTCATAGCCCCGGTGGCTGGCCAGCCAGTCCCGGATCGCATCGCCGGAGGTGCCGTTCTGCGGCAACAATCCCTGCTGCGCCATCGGTCGGGCGATGCCCACGAACGGCTTGCCGTTGTCGGCGGCATAGGCGGCGCGGCCGCGCGTGCCGTCCTCGAACGTCAGATAGCCCGACCCCTGGATCTGCAGAAAGAACAGGTCCTCGGCCCGCATCCAGGCCAAGGCCTGCTCGGGCCGTGCGGCGGATTCGATATAGGCCCGGTCGCCGGCCGCGCGTGGATTGGCGGGCTTGGGCAGGACGGGGGCCGAGAACTCGGCGTCCGGCCGTCGCCGTGCCGGATATTCGGGGGCGAAATAGGAGGTCAGCAGGCCCGGTCGCCCGTCCGGCGTCTGAGCCGGGATCGCGCTGAAGCTGGCCTCGAAGAAGGCGCGCGCCTGCGACGGCGTGATCGTCATTGTCGTCGCCATGGCCTTGGCGCGTCCGCAGACCCGGCGTGCGGCCTCTTCACGCGCCGCGCCGCACCCGTCCACATAGGCCCGGAAGGCGGCCAGGTGATCCTCCTGGTTCCAGCCCGGCAGCACGGCGGGGCTCAGGGCGTCGGACGGCGCGGGAGGCGGGGTCGGATTGGGCGATGGCGTATAGGGGATCGGCCCTGTCTGCGGCCCTGTCGTCCCCGTCGCGCCCGTCGGCGTCATCGGCCCGGTCGAACAGGCGGCGACAGCCAAGGCGGCCGTCAGCGTCGCCAGTCCGCCCGACCCGCCGCGAACCGCCATCAGGCGTTGGCCGGCTCGACGCGCGCCAACACCCAGTTCGGGTCCGTCGCGCCCAGGGTGCGTTCGAACGTCCAGTGCTCGGCCGTGCGGCGTTCCTCGACCAGCGGCTCGCCCGTCGTCGCGTCCGCCGTTTCGCCAGAGGCCTTGGTCACCCGACTGCGCAGTTCCGCCAGGAACCGCACCTTGGCCACGGCCTTGTCGCCCTCGGCGACCGCGCCTTCCAGATCGGCCCGGGGCGGATACAGGAACTCGACGGTCTCGGTCTCGCCACGCGTCTCGCGCGCTGCGATGCCGGCCTCGAACGAGGCGAAGACGTTGGGCTTCAGCAACGGCTTCAGCGCGGCCCTGTCGCCGGCCGCGTAGCCGCGAACGATGGTCTCGTAGGCCTGACGCGCGCCGTCTAGGAAACGGGCCGGGTCGAACGCCGGATCGCGCGCCTTCAGGCTGGCGATCGAGGCCAGAGTCGCCGGGTCGATCGCCGCGACCTTGGGCGTTTCGGCCTGGGCTGGGCCGGGCGGCGCGATCTTGGCGTCTTCCTGCGGCTGACGGCCCACCCGCTTGCCCAGCACATTGTAGAGCTGGAACAGCACAAAGGCTGCGATGAAGGCGAAGACGACGACCTGGAACTGAACCGGCATGTTCAAGAGGAGATTCCTGTAGCGAACGACGGGTGCGCCAAACACTGAGTCTGGCGTGATTACGGGCTCATATAGGGTGAGGCAAGGCGAAGCGCGCCCCCAATCGCGCGCGCGACGTTGCGGCCAAGCGTCCCGGCATGGTAGTCGCGGCGCCTCATTCCGGCCTCATCGGCCCCAAACTGCGCCAAAGACCGTTTCATGACCGACGCCGCTCCTCCCGCCGAACAGCCCCAGCAAGGCGACGCCCAACAGGGCCAGCCCGCCGGCCCCGGCTTCCGCATCCTGGCGCAATACGTCCGCGACTTCTCGTTCGAGAACCCGCGCGCCCCGGAATCCCTGCGCATCGACGGCAAGCCCGCGATCGACCTGGGCGTCGAAATGGCCGCCCAAGGTCGCCCCGACGGCCTGTTCGAACTGGATCTGAAGCTGTCGATCAAGGCGACGCACGAAAACCAGCCCGTCTTCCACGTCGAACTGGTCTATGGCGGCCTGTTCCAGCTGGCCAATGTCCAGGAGCAGGACATCGAGCCGCTGCTGCTGATCGAATGCCCGCGCTACCTGTTCCCGTTCGCGCGCGAGATCATCTCGGGCGCCACGGCCGACGGCGGCTTCTATCCCCCGTTCCAACTGGACCCCATCGACTTCGCCGCCATCTACATTGCGCGCCAGCAGCAGATCGCCCAGCAGCCGGTCGAAACCGGCCAGGCCTAAGCGCGCGACATGGTCGCCGCCGCGCGGCCTTCGCCTGATCCATCGAAAGCCGCGGGCGAGGACATCGCCCGCGGCATTCTTCTGCGCATCGCCGCCGCCGGCTGTTTCTCGATCATGACGGCGACGTTGAAACTGGCGTCGCAGGACGGCGTCGCGGCGCCGGAAATGCTGTTCTACCGCGCCTTCTTCGGCCTGCCGGTGGTGCTGGCTTGGGTGCTGACCCAGCCGGGCGGCCTCTCGGCCCTGTCGACGCGCCGCCCCCTGGCCCATCTGGGACGCAGCGCCCTGGGCGTCGCGGCCATCCTGTGCCTGTTCCAGACGCTGACGCTGCTGCCTCTCGCCGACGCGACGACCCTCAGCTTCACCGCTCCGATCTTCGCCACCATCCTGTCCTTCTTCGTGCTGAAGGAGGCGGTCGGCCCGCGCCGCTGGGCCGCCGTTGCGGTCGGTTTCATCGGCGTGATCGTCGTCATGCGACCGGGCGTCGGCCATTCGGTCCTGCCGCTGGCGGGCGTGGCCTTCGCCTTGGTCGGGGCGGTGCTGACGGCTGGCGTGACCATCACCCTGCGCCAGCTGCGTGACACCGAACACGTCGCCGCCATCGTCTTCTGGTTCTTCGTCGCCTGTTCGGTCGTGGGGGCGATCCTGCTCCCCTTCGTCGGCCATTGGCACGCGCTCGGCACCTTCGGCCTACTGATCGGATCGGGCATCGCCGGCGGCCTGGCCCAGCTCTTCATGACCGCCTCACTGCAAAAGGCCCCGGTCGCCGTGGTCGCGCCCTTCGACTATCTCCAGATCGTCGGCGCCATCGTCTTCGGCTGGTGGCTGATGTCCACCACCCCGACCCTCAGCACCTTGGCCGGCGCCGCCCTGATCGCCAGCAGCGGTCTCTACACCGCTTGGCGCGAACATATCCGCCGCAAGGCCAGCCTGATCCAGCCGACCGCGCCGCTGGTTTAGGGCGTCAGCGCCCCGTCGATCCGAAACCGCCAGTCCCGCGCGCGGTCTCCTCCAGCGTCTCGACCTCGATCCATTCCGCGCGCTCATGCCGCGCGATCACCAGCTGGGCGATGCGTTCGCCGCGGCGGATGACGAAGGGCTCGGCGCCGATGTTGGCCAGGATCACGCCGCACTCCCCGCGGTAGTCGCTGTCGATGGTGCCGGGAGCATTCGGGCAGATGATGCCGTGTTTCAATGCCAAGCCCGAGCGCGCCCGCACCTGGGCCTCATACCCCAGAGGCAGGGCGATTTTCAGCCCCGTGGGCACCAGCATCCGCTGACCCGGGGCCAGGGTCATCGGCTGATCCTCGGGTACGGCGGCGCGCAGGTCCATGCCCGCCGAACCGGCCGTCTCATAGGCGGGCAGGGGCAGGCCTTCGGAATGTGGCAGACGCAGGATCTGGATTGGGGTCTCGGTCATTCGGGGGCCTTGAAATGATCGGCGATGCGGGCGGCGACGGCCCGGGCGATGGCGGTCTTGGACTGGCGCGGCCAGGTCTCGGTCCGATCGGCGGTGACCAGCAGCACGGCGTTGCCGTCCGATCCGAACACATCGTCGGACACGTCATTGCCCAGGATCCAGTCGCAGCCCTTTCGCGACAGCTTGGCGCGCGCATTGGCTTCCAGATCCGTCGTCTCGGCGGCGAAGCCGATGACCAGGGCCGGGCGGTTCGGACCGGGCGCGGCGACGCCGGCCAGGATGTCGGGGTTTTCGATCAGGGCCAGGGTCGGCGGGCCGCCGGGTCCCTTCTTGATCTTGCCGCCGGCGATGGTGTCGACGCGCCAGTCGGCGACGGCCGCCGACAGCACGGCGATGTCGGTGGGAAGGGCGCTCTGCGTCGCCGCCTGCATCTCCAGCGCGCTCTCGACATCGATCCGCGTCACGCCGGTCGGCGCCGCCAGCGCCGTCGGCCCTGACACCAACGTCACCTCGGCCCCCAGTTCGGCCAAAGCGGCGGCGATGGCGTAGCCCTGTTTGCCGCTGGAGCGATTGGTCAGGCCCCGCACCGGGTCGATCGGTTCGAACGTCGGCCCGGCGGTAACCACGGCCTTGCGTCCCTTGAGCGGTCGTCCGGCCGCGCCTGCCAGCAGGCCCGCAATGGCCTCCAGGATCGCGGCGGGCTCCGCCATCCGACCCGGCCCATATTCACCGCAGGCCATCTCTCCGTCATCCGGCCCCACCACCGCCACGCCATGGAAGCCGGGAAAGGTCTTCAATCGCTCCATATTGGCCTGGACCGCCGGATGCTCCCACATCCGCACATTCATCGCCGGCACCAACAGCACCCGCTTGTCCGTGGCGATCAGGGTGGTCGAGGCCAAGTCGTCGGCCAAACCATTCGCCGCCTTGGCGATCAGCCCCGCCGTCGCCGGCGCCACCACCACCAGATCGGCCCAGCGCGACAGCTCGATATGGCCCATGCTGGTCTCGTCGTCCGGGTGGAACAGGCCCGACCGCACCGGATGACCGCTCAGCGCCGCCAGCGACAGGGGCGTCACGAACTCGGCCCCGGATTCGGTCAGTATCACCCGCGTCTGCCCGCCCGCCTTGGCGATCAGCCGCACCAGCTCCAGCGCCTTATAGGCCGCGATGCCGCCGCCCACGATCAGCAGGATCTTGCGGTTCGAAAGGAGGGGATTGTCCATGCCCACCGTCTAGCCGCCGCGCGTGACGCCGTCGAGACGAGAACATTGCACGAACAATAAAGTTGTGCTTTCGTCGCGCCCAGCGGGTATGTGGAGGGAAGAATGAGAATGCTGACGAGGGGAGGGACCGCGCTGGTCCTGTGCGGTCTGCTGGCGCTTGGCGGCTGCGACAATAGCTCGGCGGTCGAGACGCGAGAAAGAACCACGACCACGCCCATCGCTTCGGCTGGTCCGGTGGACGTCTCGGTCTCCACAACGACGACCGAGGAGGTCAAACCCGTCCTGACCGCCAATCGGCGCGAAACCGTCGACGCCAAGATCGCCCGTCTCTACGACCGCAACGGCGCAGACTTCGGCGCGCGCTCAGCCGAGGATTATCTGACGAAGGTCACGGCTTTCACGACAAAGCCTCCGCGCGACGCCGAGACCGTCAAACGACCCAACGGCGACACCCTGATCTATCAGGCCTCGACCAACACCTTCGCCGTGGTGGCCCGCAACGGGTCGCCCCGCACCATGTTCAAGCCGACGACCGGCGCCGACTACTGGGCCGAGCAGAAGGCGGCGGCGCCTACCTTCGGCCAGCGGCGCCAATCGACGGGCGCGGCGGGCTGATATAGAGGGCGGGGTTCCATCAAGGATCTCGCCCCATGTCCGATACGGCCGAACCCAAGACCCCGCTGCTGAAAACCGCCCTGATCTATGATTTCGACGGCACCCTGGCGCGCGGCAATATGCAGGAGGTGTCCTTCATCCCCTCCGTCGGCATGGGCATCGGCGCCTTCTGGGAAGAGGCCGAGCGCCTGACCAAGGACGCCGACGGCGACGGCATCCTGATGTACATGCAGCTGATGCTGCACCACGCGCGTCAGAACGGCGCCCCGGTGACGCGCGAGACCCTGCGACAGCACGGCGAGGCGGTGGCCCTGTTCGAGGGGCTGAAGGATCTCAGCTGGTTCGACCGCATGAACGCCTTCGGCGCCAAATACGGGCTGGAGATCGAGCATTACATTATCTCCGCCGGGCTGGAGGAGATGATCGACGGCACGCCGATCCGCCCCGCCCTGACCCACGTCTTCGCCTCCCACTACGTCTATGACGACAAGGGCGAGGCCGCCTGGCCGGCGGTCGGCGTCAACTACACGACCAAGACCCAGTATCTGTTCCGCATCAATAAGGGCGTGAAGAACCATTGGGAGCACGAACGCATCAACCACTTCATCCCTGATGACGAGCGCGCCGTGCCCTTCGACCGGATGATCTTCATCGGCGACGGCGACACCGACGTGCCGACCATGAAGATGATGCACACCAAGGGCGGTTTCTCGATCGCCGTCTATGACCCGCGCTCCAACGAGCGGGATCAGAAGAAGGTCTATTCCCTGATCTCTGAGGACCGGGTGAACTTTGTCGCCGCCGCCGACTATCGTGAGGGATCGGCGCTGGACCTGATCGTCAAAGGGCTGGTGGGCCGCATCGCCATCAACGCCGGCTCCATGCCCGCCGACACGGCGGACTAGCCCGGCCGATCAGCGCCCGCCGGCCCTCAGCCAAGCGTCGCGCGCGGGGATCAGCCTCGCCGGCGCCAGGCCTCTCAGCGACTTCGCCCCGGTCTGCCTCAGCCCGGCCTCCTGCCCGCGCTGCCAGACGACGGTGGCGGGATAGGCGACGCCCGCGGCCACATCGACCACCACCACCTCGTGCGGCAAGGCCCCGCCCCGGTCCAGCCGCAGCTTCATCCCCGCGTCCGACAGATCGACGATCAGACACGCCGTCTCCAGGCCGGGCGCGCAGATGACGCCGCGTGCATTGGCGGGCCGGCGCGCGCCGATGCGGCGGTCGGGCTCGACGGCGGGCTTGGATCCAAACAGGCTCATGGTCCGATAACGCACAGATGCGGCTCAGGCGCCAAGCCCGCCTTCAAGGCTGCGAACCCCGCGGTCCCGGTCCAGAGCGACGATCAGGTCCGCCTCCACGCCGCCCGTCATCATATGACGGCTCAGGCGCTCATAATGCTGGATGAAGACCGCCAGGGCCGCGCGTCGCTCGGGCGATACGGCGTCCTGCCCCATCAATCCCGCCTCCTGCTCGCAGCGCCAGTCCAGCACGACATCAAACCCCGGCGCCTTGAGAAAGATCAGGGCGTCCAACCGCCCGCGTAGGCGGGCATAGGGCTGACCCAGAGCATCATTGACCGCCCTGCGCCATTCGGCCCCGACGTCCTGCCGGGCTTCCAGGATGTTGATCGGCGCAACCAGATCCGCCTCGGCCTGCCGCGTCGCGCCGAGGCACCATCCCTCCAGCACGATGACCCGCGGCCGACCTTTCACGACAGGCCAGTCCGCCTCGGCCGCCCGGTCGTCGGCCAGCTTGTCGAAACGCGGCAGAGGCGTCAGATCGTCCGGCCCCGCCCCCTGCAACCGATCCAGCAGACGGTTCAGAAGCCCCAGGTCATGCGTCCCCGGCGGCCCGCGCGTGGCGAACAGCGGATGCAGCCGCGCCGCCATCGCCGCCCGCTCCGCCTTCGTCAGATAGACGTCGTCCAGCGACAGGCTCGCCCCGCCGAACCGTTCGGCGACGGCATTGGCCAGTGTGGATTTTCCTGAACCCTGCGAACCCGCGATCCCTAGAACCGGCGGCGGACTGTCCTGGCCCATCGCCTCGGTGCGCTGGTCGATCCATCGGCCGATCCTGTCGATCAGCCGCGCGTCGAGCATCTCAGTGCTGGTTTTCCGGCAACCGCACGATCAGGCCGTTCAGGGCGTCCGACACCCGAATCTGGCACGACAGGCGGCTGTTCGGCTCGACCTCTTCGGCGAAGTCCAACATCGACTCTTCCATGGCCGACGGCTTGCCCGTCGCCTCTCGCCAAGCCTCGTCGACATAAACATGGCAGGTTGCGCAGGCGCAGGCCCCGCCGCAGTCCGCGTCGATGCCCGGCACATTGTTGCGGATCGCGCCTTCCATGACGCTCAGCCCCGACTTCACGTCGACGACGTGCTCGGTTCCGTCATGCTCGATATAGGTGATGCTGGCCATGCGCCGCTCTTAAACGAGGCGGCGCCGGAGGCAAGGCCCCCGGCGCCGGATACTCAGGCCGCCTTCTTGCGGCTCGGCGCGACCATCAGCTTCTTGGTCTCAGCGATGGCCTTCGCCGGGTTCAGGCCCTTGGGGCAGACCTGGGCGCAGTTCATGATCGTGTGGCAGCGATACAGTTTGAACGGGTCTTCCAGGTCGTCCAGACGCTTCTGGGTCGCGTCGTCGCGGCTGTCGGAAATCCAGCGATAGGATTGCAGCAGCGCCGCCGGGCCGAGGTATTCTTCCTGGTTCCACCAGTAGCTGGGGCACGAGGTCGAGCAGCAGGCGCACAGGATGCATTCGTACAGGCCGTCCAGCTTCTCGCGCTCGGCCGGGGTCTGCAGACGTTCCTTCTCGGGGTCCGGCTCATCCGATTGCAGATATGGCTGGATCGAGTCGTACTGGGCGTAGAACAGGCTCAGGTCCGTCACCAGGTCCTTGACCACCGGCTGGTGGGGCAGGGGGGAGATGGTGATGTTGTTGGACGCGCATTCGTCCCAGCCCTTGGTGCAGGCCAGGGCGTTGCGCCCGTCGATGTTCATCGAGCACGAGCCGCAGATGCCCTCGCGGCACGAACGCCGGAACGACAGGGTCGGATCGATGGTGTTCTTGATGTGGATCAGGGCGTCCAGCAGCATCGGGCCGTGGTCGCCGGTCGGCACCTCATAGATGTCCCAGCGCGGATCGGCGTCGGTCTCCGGATCGTAGCGATAGACCTTGTAGGTCTTCACGTCCTTGGAGCCCGGCGCGGCCTTGTGGACCTTGCCGGTCGTCGGCTTGGAGCCTCTGGGGAGAGTAAGCTGGACCATCTTAGTAAACCCGCGCCTTCGGTTCGATATACGCGATGTCGTCGGACATGGTGTAGTTGTGGACCGGACGATAATCGATCTGGACCTGCTCGCCCGGACGCTTCCACGCCAGGGTGTGCTTCATCCAGTTGACGTCGTCGCGATCGGGGTAGTCCTCGCGGGCGTGGGCGCCGCGCGATTCCGTGCGGTTCAGACCGCCCTCGATCGTCACCATCGCCTGGGCGATCAGGTTGTCGTACTCCAGCGTCTCGACAAGGTCCGTATTCCAGATCAGGCCGCGATCGGTGGTCTTGATGTCGGCGCCGGCCGCCTCGATGGCGCGCAGCTTGTCCGTGCCCTGTTGCAGGGTCTCGCCGGTGCGGAACACCGCCGCATCGGCCTGCATCGCGCGCTGCATCGACAAACGCAGCTCGGCGGTCGGGGTCGAGCCGTCGGCGTAGCGGAAGCGATCCAGGCGGGCCAGGTGCTGGTCGGTCTGGCTCTTGGACGCCGACGGCACGGCCGAGGCCTTGTCGACGACTTCACCGCAGCGCAGGCCGACGGCGCGGCCGAACACCACCAGGTCGGTCAGGGAGTTGGAGCCCAGGCGGTTGGCGCCGTGCACCGAAACGCACGCCGCCTCGCCCACGGCCATCAGGCCCGGAACCACGCTGTCGGGGTTGCCGTCGCGCAGCGTCAGGACTTCGCCGTGATAGTTCGTGGGGATGCCGCCCATGTTGTAGTGCACGGTCGGCAGGACCGGGATCGGCTCCTTGGTCACATCCACGCCGGCGAAGATTTTGGCAGACTCCGAGATGCCCGGCAGGCGCTGGTGCAGGATCTTCGGATCCAGGTGATCCAGGTGCAGGAAGATGTGGTCCTTGTTCGGACCGACGCCGCGGCCTTCACGGATTTCGATGGTCATGGAGCGCGAAACCATGTCGCGCGGCGCCAGATCCTTCACGGTCGGCGCATAGCGCTCCATGAAGCGCTCGCCTTCCGAGTTGGTCAGATAGCCGCCCTCGCCGCGTGCGCCCTCGGTGATCAGGCAGCCGGCGCCATAGATGCCGGTCGGGTGGAACTGCACGAACTCCATGTCCTGCAACGGCAGGCCGGCGCGCAGCACCATCGCATTGCCGTCGCCGGTGCAGGTGTGCGCCGAGGTGGCGCTGAAATAGGCGCGGCCGTATCCGCCGGTCGCCAGAACCACCATCTTGGCGCGGAACTGGTGAAGCTGACCGTTGTCCAGTTGCAGGGCCGTCACGCCGGTGCAGGCGCCGTCCTGCATGATCAGGTCCAGCGCGAAATATTCGACGAAGAACTTCACCTCGCGGCGCACCGACTGGCCGTACAGAGTGTGAAGGATAGCGTGGCCGGTGCGGTCGGCGGCGGCGCAGGTGCGCTGCACCGGGCCTTCGCCGAAGTTGCGGGTCATGCCGCCGAAGGCGCGCTGATAGATCTTGCCTTCTTCGGTGCGGCTGAAGGGCACGCCCCAGTGTTCCAGCTCATAAACGGCCTTGGGCGCGTTACGGACCAGATATTCGATCGAGTCCTGGTCGCCCAGCCAGTCCGACCCCTTGACGGTGTCGTACATGTGCCACTGCCAGCTGTCCTCGCCCATGTTGCCGAGCGAGGCGGAGATGCCGCCCTGGGCCGCGACGGTGTGCGAGCGGGTGGGGAAGACCTTGGTCACGCAGGCGACCTTCAGCCCCTGCTGGGCGGCGCCGAGCGCGGCGCGAAGGCCCGAGCCCCCGGCGCCGACGACGACGACGTCGTATTCGTGATCGATCAGTTCGTAAGCGGCCATCAGGTAATCAGGCTCCGAAACCAGCGGGCAGCGGCGCCGAACCCAGCGCCAGCCGCACGATGAAGAAGACGCTGGCGGCGGCCAGCACCAGGAAGACGACGTTCAGCAGCAGGACCAGAATGCCGCGCGTTCCGACGTTGGGCACGTAGTCTTCCAGAATGACTTTCCAGGCCAGGCTGACGTAGCCGAAGAAGATCACCGCGGTGATCGCCATCAGGGCGGCGTTCAGAGGATTGGCGAACCAGGCCATCGCCGCGTCATAGCCGGCGCCCGCCAGGGTGAAGCCGGTCGAGGCGACCCACAGGCCCAGCGGCAGCAAGGCCACCAGCAGGATGCGCTCGATCAGCCATTCGCCGGCGCCGTGACGCTCGGAAACCTTGACGTTGTTTTTGAACTTTGCCCCGTTCCCTTTGGTTTGACCGCTCACAGCGAAACCCTCCCCGTGGCGAACAGCACGACCCAGAACAGCACGGCCAGCGGGATCGGCCCCCATACGGCGATGTTCGACAGGGCGGTCGCCGACTTCACCGTCAGCCCGTTGCCGGTGTCGTTATAGGTGTGACGCGCGCCGTTCAGGATGAAGGAGAACAGCACCACCGTCAGACCGAAGAAGACCAGCAGGCCCAGCGGCGATCCGGCCAGATCGAGCGCGCTCTGGAACGCCTCGGGCCCGAACGCCAGCGCGCCCAGCCAGGCCAGGACGAACAGCACGCCGACCGTGGCGGCGATGATCGTCGCGCGGAACAGGATCGAGGCCGTCATGGTGACGTGCCAGCGCCAGACGCCCATGTGGGGCGACAGCGGCGCGATATGTCCGTTCGGTTGAGTGACGAAGCGACCCGTCCGGTCGCTTGAGGCGCCACCCGGCGTCGGGTTGGGCTGGTTCATGCGAATGGTTCTCAAAAGCGAATGAATTCAATCGCCGTGTGCGGTTGCGAAGGCTTTTGTGACCCTGTGGGGCCGGTGTCAACGCACAGACCCCCAGATCGACGGATTGTGCGGTTTACGTGGGTTCCATCACGACGGATCACGTTTGCGTTCAGCGCCCGATCGACGGCTAGGCGACGCGCCAGACGATTTGGCAGGGTGGGCTCATGTTGCTGCTCGCCTTGATGTCCGCCGTCGCCCTGGAGCCCGCCATTCAGGCGACCGGTCTTCTGGACGCGACGCCGGAGACCTATCGCGCGCCGGCCGTTCGCCCCTATCAGCCGCCGTCCCGTTTCGGGCGCGAAACGGCCGAGGGGGACGCCGCGACCGACCTGCATCGCCGCCCCCTGACGGCTCCGGTCGCGGTCGACGACTACGCCGGCGACTATGAGTTCAGCCCCTCCGACAGCCAGACAACCTATGATCAGGGCGTGGCCCAGGCCGCGATCGACGCCGAAGCCGCAATGGGCCCGCTGGACGGCCGCTGGCGCATCGCCCAGCCGGACGGAAAACCCTTGCTGTCGCTGTCCCTGACCGACCGGGGCGAGGGCCGTCGGGTAGAGGGCGCCTGGCGACGTCTGGATGCGCCGGCCGGGATCGACCGAATGGGCTTCGCAGGCCCGGTCTCGACCCAGGGCGAGGTCGTCATCATTCCCCTGTCGGAGGGCGAACTGCGTCTGCATGCGGCGGCGAACGGCTGGGCCGGAGAATGGGTTCAGGACGGCCGCGCCCGTCCCATCACGGCGACCCGTCCAGGCTGATCTCGCCACCTCTGATCTCGCCAGCGTCTATCCGCCACCCTATATGTAGCGAATGACCCAGCCCCGTTCCGTCCTTCGCCTGCACCCCGCCCATCGCGACGACATCGGCGACCTGACCACCCGCCGTCCGGTTCCCGGCCCCGGCCTGGACCAGGTCGATCCCTTCCTGTTCCTGAACCACCACGGGCCCCAGATCTATGCGCCGGGCAACGCCGGCCTGCCGTTCGGCCCGCACCCGCACCGGGGCTTCGAGACCGTCACCTTCATTCTGGACGGCGAGCTGGCCCACAACGATTCCGGCGGCGGCGAGAGCATCATCAAGGCGGGCGGCATCCAGTGGATGACCGCCGGCTCCGGCCTGATCCACGCCGAATTGTCTCCGGCCGCCTTCAAGCGCGACGGCGGGCCGATGGAAATCCTGCAGCTTTGGGTGAACCTGCCGTCGCGGCTGAAGATGACAAAGCCGGACTATATCGGCCTGCAGAAGTCCGACATCCCGACCTTCACCACCGAGGCCGGCGTCACCGTCGAGCCGGTCTCCGGCGACTGGCTGGGCGTGAAGGCGCCGATCCAGTCCATGATCGACATCCATCTGGCGGTCGTGCGCCTGCCCGCCGGCGCGACGTTCGAGACTCCCGTCGCCCGCGGCCGAAACGTCTTCCTCTATGGAGTCAAGGGCGAGATCGCCGTCGCCGGAACGCCCGTGCCGCAATGGAATCTCGCCGCCCTGTCCGACGGCGATGCGGTCCAGATCACGGCGACCACCGACGCCGTCGTCCTGCTGGGCCACGCCGATCCCATCGGCGAGCCGGTCTTCAGCCACGGCCCCTTCGTCATGAACACCCGCGACGAGATCATCCAGGCGATCCAGGACTACCAGTCCGGCAAGTTCGGCCCGCCGCCGAGGGTATGAAGCGGGCGCTTTCGTCTCCTCCCTGCTTTGCGGGGAGGTGGCGCGGCGCTTCTTCAGCGCCGTGACGGAGGGGCTCTTCGGAGCGTCACCGATCAAGGGACGTGAGGCGGCACAACCCCTCCACCGCTCCGCGGTCCCCCTCCCCGCAAAGTGGGAGGAGACATCGTCTTCTCTAGGGCGCGCGCCTCTCCCCGCGCAGATGATGCGCTCCCCGCCAAAACCCTATATGACGCCGGTTCCTAGCGACCGCCCCAGCCGAAGACCGCATATGCCCAGCCTGAACGAGATCCGCGCCACCTACCTCGACTATTTCGCGGCGGACGGCCACGCCAAAGTCCATTCGGCCCCGCTGGTGCCGCAGAACGATCCGTCGCTGCTCTTCGTCAATGCGGGCATGGTGCCGTTCAAGGACTATTTCACCGGCGCCGCCAAGCCGCCCTATCCGCGCGCGACCAGCTCGCAGAAATGCGTCCGCGCAGGGGGAAAGCACAACGATCTGGACAACGTCGGCTATACCGCCCGCCACCTGACCTTCTTCGAGATGCTGGGCAACTTCTCGTTCGGCGACTACTTCAAGGAACACGCCATCGAGAAGGCGTGGAACCTGGTCACCCAGGACTTCGACCTGGACCCCAAACGCCTGCTGGTCACCGTCTATATCGATGACGACGAGGCCGCCGCGATCTGGAAGAAGGTCACCGGCTTCTCCGACGACAAGATCATCCGCATCGCCGGCTCGGACAACTTCTGGGCCATGGGCGACTCGGGCCCCTGCGGCCCCTGCACCGAGATCTTCTGGGACCACGGCGACAAGATCGCCGGCGGCCCTCCCGGCTCGCCGGACGAGGACGGCGACCGCTACGTGGAGATCTGGAACAACGTCTTCATGCAGTATGAGAAGGAGAACGATCACATCGTTCGCAACCTTCCCAAGCCCAGCGTGGACACCGGCATGGGTCTGGAGCGGATGACCACCGTGCTCCAGGGCGTGCATTCGGTTTTCGAAACCGACCTGTTCAAGACGCTGATCGCCGCGTCCGAAGACGCCACCTCGACCAAATCGGACGGCGATCAGGCCGCCAGCCACCGCGTCATCGCCGACCACCTTCGCTCGTCGTCCTTCCTGATCGCGGACGGCGTCACGCCGTCGAACGAAGGCCGGGGCTATGTGCTGCGCCGCATCATGCGCCGCGCCATGCGCCACGCCCACCTGCTGGGCGCAGCCGATCCCCTGATGCACCGTCTGGTCCCGACCCTGGTCGCCGAGATGGGCGACGCCTATCCCGAACTGGCCCGCGCCCAGCCCTTCATCGAAGACACGCTGAAGCAGGAAGAGGTCCGCTTCCGCACCACGCTCGGCCGCGGCATGGCCCTGTTCGACACGGCGGTTCAGGGCTTCCGTCCCGGCGACATGCTGGACGGCCAGACGGCCTTCACCCTGTCCGACACCTACGGCTTCCCGCTGGACCTGACCCAGGATGAGGCGCGTCGTCGCGGCTTCTCGGTCAACGTCGACGGCTTCGAGGCCGCCATGGCCGAACAGCGCCAGCGGTCGCGCGAGAACTGGAAGGGCTCGGGCCAGACCGCCAACACCAACGAATGGCTGGCGATCCGCGACCGGATGGGGCCGACCGTCTTCATCGGCTATGACAATATCGAGGGCTCGGGCGAGGTCCTGGCCCTAATGAAAGCCGGCGCGCCGGTCGAAACGGCCGAGGCCGGCGACATCGTCGAAGTGTTGTTCGACACCACCCCGTTCTATGCCGAAAGCGGCGGCCAAGCCGGCGATCACGGAACGCTGGAATGGCCGGGCGGAGAGGCCGAGGTCATCGACGTGCGCAAACACGCCGGCGACCTGCACGTTCTGGTGGCCCAGGTCACGGCCGGCAAGCTGGAGATCGGGACCCGCGCGGCCCAGCTGGTGGACGCCGAGAAGCGCCGTACCAGCCGCGCCAACCACTCCGCCGCCCACCTGCTGCATACGGCGCTGAAGAATGTGCTCGGCCCCGCAGTCGCCCAGAAGGGTCAGCTGGTCGACGCCGAGCGCGCCCGTTTCGACTTCAGCCACGGCGCCCCGCTCACCGAGGCCGAACTGTCGGCCATCGAGACCGAGGTCAATGCCGTCATCCGCCAGAACGTCCCGGCGGAGACGAAACTGATGGCCCCGCAGGAGGCGATCGAGGCCGGCGCCATCGCCCTGTTCGGCGAGAAGTACGGCGACGAGGTCCGCGTCCTGACGCTGGGGCGCTCGCTGGTCAGCGACAACGCTCCCTATTCGGTCGAACTGTGCGGCGGCACCCACGTCGCCCGCACCGGCGACATCGCCCTATTCAAGATCGTTCAGGAAACCGGCGTCGCCGCCGGCGTGCGCCGCATCGAGGCCCTGACCGGCGAGGCCGCGCGTCAGTATCTGCTGGCCCAGGCCGGCGTCGCCCGTTCGCTGGCCCAGAGCTTCAAGGTCCAGACCGCCGACGTCCCCGCCCGCGTCGACAGCCTGACCGCCTCGGTCAAGTCGCTGGAGAAACAGGTCGCCGAGCTGAAGAAACAGCTGGCCCTGGGCGGCGGCTCGGGCGCGTCGTCCGCGCCTGAAGAGATCAACGGTGTCAAACTGATGGCCCGCCTGCTCGACGGCGTGGACGGCAAAGGTCTGCGCGGCGTCGCCGAAGACTTCAGGAAACAGGTCGGAACCGGCGTGGTCGCCCTGATCGGCGTCACCGACGGCAAGGCCGCGGTCACCGTCGCCGTGACCTCGGATCTGATCGATCGCGTCAACGCCGCCGACCTGGCTCGCGCCGCCGTCATCGCCATGGGCGGCCAGGGCGCCGGCGGCAAACCCGACTTCGCCCAGGGCGGCGCCCCCGACGGCTCCAAGGCCGAAGACGGCCTGGCGGCGGTTCGGAACGCTTTGGCGGGCTAATCACCCCGCTGTCGTCATCCTCCGGTCCGCGCAGCGGAACCGGGGGACTCAGCGGCGCGTGGGAGCGCGACACTGTCGCGGCGTGGTTGGCTGACCGTCAGCGCCCCGGACAGATCGCCTTCGGCGCCGCTGGGTCCCCCGGTCTGCGCCGAAAGCGGCTTGCGGGAGGATGACGAAAGATGGAGGCCACGGGTCTTTTCCCGTCACAATCTTCATTGGCATGCCAAGCGATATCAAATGCTTGCCCGGCCGCAGCGTCTGCTTCCTGAGCGGCCCTTACACCGGCCCTATACTCTCCGCTCACCACGGAGGAGGCTGCGAACCCAGGGCAAAGTGCACCAATTGCACCCACTTTTTGATCGGCGCCCGCCGTCCAATCAGACGAATTAGACACTTTAGACGGTGTTTTTGTCCCCGACCGTCTCAACCCATCGGGTCGGGCGTCAGATCGACCCCGGCCAGCTTCCAGGTGAAGGGCGTCCGGCGTTCCATGATCAGCACCAGCGCATCGTCCGGCCGGTCGTCGCGCGTCAGGGTGACGGCGAAGGTGTTGAGCCCGCGATAGGCCCAGGATTGGCGGATCTTGTCCTTGTCGACGGCCGGCGTGTCGTCGGCGGGCACGGGCCGTTCCGGCTCGGGCGTCTCGCCGGAGCGGACCATGGCGGCGATGCCTTGCGGCGTAACGAAGTTGTCGACCGCGCCTTCGACCAGCGACGGGGCCAGCAGCATGCCCAGCGCCGCCAGGCCCGTGTCGCCCTTGGTCCGGTTGCGGATTTCCAGGGCTGCGCGGGCGTTCAGTTCGCTCTTCAGGCTGGAGCGGAACGCCGGGAAGTCCACCTGCCGCTCCAGCCCGGCCGCCTCCCCCGTCCGCGCGGCCCGCACCAGCGCCTGGGCGGCGATGAAGGGCGAGACGAACAGGGCGACGACCACGCCGATGACGACGGCGATCAGGGCTCCGGTGATGATCTTGCGGCTCATGTCGTCTCCTTGGAACGCCAACGCAGGCTGGGCGGCGTCGGTGGCCGGGTTTATCGCGGGGTGACGGTGACGGCGGGCGCCGCCGGGCCCGTTCCGTCGGGCAGGCCGATGTGAACCAGCTTCCACTCGAACGGCCCGCGCCGCTCAAAGGTGAACAGGGTGCGCGACCCGCCCTGATCCGTCACCGCCATGCGCGCCCGGTTGACGCTCCAGTAGGCGGGGCTGGGCCAGGGCTTGCGGCTGCGCTCCGAGGCCGGCGCTACGCCCGCCGACGTGCGCTGGCTGGCGTAGCGGCCCTCGCCCTTCAGCAAGGCGCTGAGGGCGGCGGGCGTCAGATAGGCGTCCACGTCCGGCTGGCGCAGGATCGGGTTCTGCTCGATCTGACGCCGGAAGGCGCCGATGGGGTCTTCCAGGAAGGACGGCGCGGGCGCCATCGCCTCGGGCCGTCCCGCCAGCTGCGGCCGCAAGGATTGGCGCACGGCGTTGAAGTCGATCAGCCGCGCCAGCCCCGCCACGTCGTTCGCCTCAGCCGCCGACCGAATGGCGAAGAAGGCCACTGCGGGTGCCGCGAAGAAGGACAGCACCGCCACGACCACCGCCGCCAGCACCAGGTTTCCGAACAGCCGCTTCACGAACGCATCCTCATCACCGCCGATCATGCACGGCCCGGCCGATCACACAACGAAAAGCCCCGCCGGATCGCTCCGACGGGGCTGGTATTCTTGCGTTCCTCCCCAGCGCAGCGGGGGAGGAACGTCGTCCTCAGCCCACGTCCGGCAGAGCGGTCTTCAGGTTCTCGGCCACCTTGTCGAGGAAGCCCTCGGTGGTCAGCCAGCCCTGCTGATCGCCGACCAGCAGCGCCAGGTCCTTGGTCATGAAGCCGGCCTCGACCGTGTCCACGACCACCTTCTCCAGGGTGTCGGCGAACTGGTCCAGGGCGGCGTTGCCGTCCAGCTTGGCGCGGTGCTTGAAACCGCGCGTCCAGGCGAAGATCGAGGCGATCGAGTTGGTCGAGGTGGCCTCGCCCTTCTGATGCTGGCGATAGTGGCGGGTCACGGTGCCGTGGGCGGCTTCCGTCTCCAGCACCTTGCCGTCCGGCGTCATCAGGACCGAGGTCATCAGGCCCAGCGAGCCGAAGCCCTGCGCCACGACGTCCGACTGCACGTCGCCGTCGTAGTTCTTGCACGCCCAGACGAAGCCGCCCGACCACTTCATCGCGGCCGCGACCATGTCGTCGATCAGGCGGTGCTCATAGGTCAGGCCGCGCGCCTTGAAATCGGCGGCGTAGTGTTCGTCGAACACTTCCTGGAACAGGTCCTTGAAGCGGCCGTCATAGGCTTTCAGGATCGTGTTCTTGGTCGACAGATAGACCGGGTAGTTGCGCTGCAGGCCATAGGCGAAGCTGGCGTGGGCGAACTCGCGGATCGAGGCGTCCTGGTTGTACATGGCCATGGCCACGCCGGCGCCCGGGGCCTTGTAGACCTCGTGCTCAATCACTTCGCCGTCCTCGCCGACGAACTTGATCGTCAGGGTGCCGGGGCCGGGCATCAGGAAGTCGGTGGCCTTGTACTGGTCGCCGAAAGCGTGACGGCCGACGACGATCGGCTGGGTCCAGCCCGGAACCAGGCGCGGCACGTTCGAGCAGATGATCGGCTCGCGGAAGACCACGCCGCCCAGGATGTTGCGGATGGTGCCGTTCGGCGACTTCCACATCTTCTTCAGGCCGAACTCCTGCACGCGGGCTTCGTCCGGGGTGATGGTGGCGCACTTCACGCCGACGCCGTGCTTCTGGATCGCGTGGGCCGCGTCGATCGTCACCTGGTCGTCGGTGGCGTCGCGGTGCTCCATGCCCAGGTCGTAGTAGTCCAGCTCGAGATCCAGGAACGGGAAGACCAGCTTGTCCTTGATCATCTGCCAGATGATGCGGGTCATTTCGTCGCCGTCGATGTCGACGATGGGGTTTTCGACCTTGATCTTGGCCATGCGTGCGGTCCGCCTGTGACTGTGGGGAAGGGAATGTCGTGGCGGCGGTATAGCGAGGCCGCGCGCCCGCGCAAACCCCGCCGCCCTTCGTCGCCGCCCGGAATAACGCAGATCCATCCTGAACCCTTTGGCGGGTGCGGACTTCTCTTTGGCTTGGCAACAGTGACGGACGGCAGGATGACGGAGGAAGAGCGCCAGCTGGTGGATCGTTGGATCATCACCTTCTGCGAGGCGCCGCCCATGGTCGATGCGGAACTGATGCGCAGGCTGATCGCTGAACAGGAAGCGACACAGCAGGAGTCATCGTCATGTCAGAAAAGACGTTCAAGGCTGGCGACAAGGTGAAGTGGGACCACAGCCAGGGCACAACGACCGGCAAGGTGGTCAAGAAGGTCACCTCGGAAACCAAGATCAAGGGCCACACGGTTGCGGCATCCAAGGATAATCCGGAGTATATCGTCGAGAGCGCCAAGACCGGCGCACGCGCGGCGCACAAGCCGTCGGAGTTGAAGAAGGCATGACCCTGAACGGCCTGTCGCGCGGCGTCGCCCGATCTGCTCCAGGCCTGTCCGCCCTCGCCATGTCGGCGCTGGTCGTCGCCGGATGCGGCGACAGGGATGCAGCCAAGGCGCCCGCCGCGACCCCGGCAGCCAGTTCGGCTGCGCCCGCCGCCGCGCCGGTGCTGCAGATTCGCTCTGAAACCAAGACCTTCCGGGACTGGAGCGCCACCTGCGGCAACGACGGGACATGCTGGGCCTTCGGCTTTGCGCCCGAGTTTGCCGCCGGCTGGGTCCGCATCAGCCTGGCGCCCGGTCCGAACGCCCAGCCTCAAATCCTCTTCGGCTATTGGCCCGACGGCGACGCCAAGGCTGCTGAGCCGCTCAGCCTGACGATCGACGGCCGCGCCTATCCGGCCGTGGTCAGCGACGCGGGCAACGTCGAGGCGCCGATCGGCGAGATCCGCGACGGCGCCCGCACTACCCTCGACGCCCTGGCCCAAGGCAAGGTCATGATCATTCGCGGCGCCTCGACCCAGGAGGTCTCGCTGCACGGCGCCGCCGCCGCCCTGTTGTGGATCGACGAGAAGCAGGGACGTCTGAATACGCCAACCGCCCTGATCCGACGCGGCGACCGCCCGGCCACCCTCGTTCCTGTCGCGCCGCCGCTGCCGACCGTCACCCCCGCCCCGGCCGTCGATCAGGCCGGTTTCGGCGATCAGAACCAGCGCCTGCCCGCCGCGCTGCGCGCTCGCACCGAGGTCGGCGACTGCCTCAAGGAGTCGGCCATGCCGGCCGTCAGCGACATGGTCATGTCCGCCCGGCTGGACGCCCGCACCGAGCTGTGGGCCGTGCCCTGCGGATCGGGCGCCTATAATGTCACCCACAACTGGTATCTGACAGGACCGGGCGGTCGCGACCCTCGGCCCGCGATCCTCGCCGGATCGGAAGGGCCGGATTCCGATCCCGTCATGCCGGACAACGCGACCGTCAACGGCGCCTATGATCCCAAGACCCGCACCCTGTCGGCCTTCGCCAAGGCGCGGGGCATCGGGGATTGCGGCGCGGCGCAGACCTGGGCCTGGACGGGACAGGGCTTCACCCTGACGCAGGAAAGCATCATGGGCCAATGCACCGGCGTGCCGTCCGACCTTTGGCCTGTCACTTGGCGCACGCGGTGACCGATCCGGAGGTTCTGATCATCGGCGCGGGCCCGGCCGGCCTGACGGCGGCGACCTATCTGGGCCGCTTTCGTCGGCGGACGCTGGTGGTGGATGGCGGCGCGCCCCGCGCCTGCTGGATCCCGCTCAGCCACAATATGCCGGGCTTTCCCGCCGGCGTCACCGGCGCGGACATCCTGATGCGGATGCGCGAACAGGCCGAGGAATATGGCGCGGTCATTGAACCGGGTCGCGTCCAGCGCCTGAGCCACGACGGCGACGGCTTCGTCGCTGAGATGGATGGCCGCACCATCCGCGCCCGCGCCGTCCTGTTGGCGACCGGGGTCGTCGATCACCATCCGGATCTGCCCGGCGTCGAAGCGGCGGTGCAAAAGGCGCTGGTCCGCATCTGTCCCATCTGCGACGGCTATGAGGCGACCGACAAGGCTGTCGCCATCATCGGCCAGAGCGACAAGGGCGCGCGCGAGGCCGCCTTCATGCGCACCTATTCCGACCGTGTGACCTTGATCCATATCGGCGCGCCCGACGCGCTCAGCCGGCGTGACGAACTGGAACGGTTGGGCGTCGAACTGATTCTGGCGCCGCTGGACGCGATCGACATCGAGAACGACCGCGTGACGGCCCTGAGTTACGCCGGCCAGAGCCGCGCGTTCGACCTGGTCTATTCGGCGCTGGGCACATCGCCGAACGCCGATCTCGCCAGGGGGCTGGGCGCGCGTCTGGCCGACGACGGCCGGTTGGAGGTCGATCTGCATCAGGCCACCAGCGTGCCGGGCCTGTATGCCGCCGGCGACGTCGTGCGCGGCCTCAACCAGATCGCCGTCGCGACCGCCGAAGCCGCCGTCGCCGCCACCGACATCCACAACCGCCTGCGCCAGGCCGACGGCCTGACCGTCGCCGATTAGGCCTGTTCTCGGACCACGCGTTCGAGGACGGCCAGGGGCAACGATCCGTTCTCCAACACCTTGTCATGGAAGGCGCGCAGATCGAAGCCGGGCTGGCCTTCGGCCTCTTTGCGCAGGCGCGCGATGACAGTGTGGCCGACCTTGTACGCGCAGGCCTGGCCGGGCCAGACGCAGTATCGGTTGATCTCGCTGTTGGACGCATCCAACGGCTTGGCGCCCGAGGCCGCCATATAGTCAACCGCCTGTTCACGGCTCCAGCGCTCGGAATGCAGGCCCGTGTCCACAACCAATCGCACGGCGCGGAACAGATAGGACATCAGGAAGCCGACCCGACCCAATGGATTATCGGCATAGACATCCAGATCGTCAGCCGCCACCGCTTCGGCATACAGGGCCCAGCCTTCATTATAGGCCGAGAAGCCCCCCGCCCTTCGCCATTGCGGCAGTTCGCCGGACTCGCGCTGCAGCGCGACCTGAAGATGATGCCCCGGCGACGCCTCATGATAGGTCAGGGTCGGCAAGGCGAAGCGCGGCCAGTTTCCGGTGTCGCGCAGGTTGATGTAGTAGGCGCCCGGCCGCGATCCATCCAGCGGCGGTCCCTGATAGTAACCGCCCGGCGCGCCCGACTGGATCGAGACCGGCACGCGCCGAATCTCGACGTGGGATTTGGGCAGGCGGCCGAACACCTGCGGCAGCTTCGGCTCAAGATCGGCGACCAGCGTGTTCAGCCAGGCCAGCAGTTCGGCCTTGCCCGCATCGGTATTGGCGAACAGTTGGGCCGGTTCCTTGTTCAGAGCCTGGATGCGTTCGCCGACCGTGCCGCGCGTATAGCCCTGCGCCTTCAGGATGGCGTCGATCTCGGCGCTAATCTCGGCGACCTGTTCGCGACCCAGCGCGTGAATTTCCTTGGCCGTCAAAGTTGTGGTCGTATTGGCCTTCAGCCCGGCGGCGTAGAAGGCCTCGCCGTCCGGCAGGCGCCAGACCCCGGCTTCGTGGGTGGCGCGTGGGCGCAGGGCCTCCAAAGCTTCGATCTGGGCGGCCAGGGCCGGCTTGACCTTCTGGTTGACGATAGCGGCGGCGCGGGCGTCATAGCCGGTCAGGTTCAGCCCGGCGGTCTTGCGCGCCAAAGACTTCAGCATGGCGAGATCGGCGGCGGGCGTGTCGTGCAGGGTGCGAATCTGCGGCAGCATCCGGTCGATGATGAAGTCCGGCGGAATGACGCCCAGACCTGCGTCCTCCTGGATTTTGGCCGTCTCGCCGTCCAGCACGCCAGAGAAAGCCTCCAGCCGCGACAGGAAGGCGTCGGCGCCCGCCGCGTCCTCGATCCGGTGCTGGTTGTCGAGGAAGTCGGGCGTGCTGAAATAGGCGCCCGACAACTGGGTCACGATGTAGGGCGACGGCCGTCCCGGGCCCGATCCGTAGTCGAAGCGCGCCGTCTGCGCGGCCGTCTCGGCTCCGAAGGCCGCGATGGCGTAGTTCAGCGCCCCGGCGGGCGACAGGCCGCTCTGGTCGAAGGCGTCCAACTGCGCCCAGCGGCTCACAGCCTTCTGACGATCCTTGCGGATGGCGGCCGGTCCGGCTTCGCTGAGTTTTGCAGAAAGCCCCGCCCGCGCGCCGCGGTCCAGGCCAAGGTTGGTCGCACCCTCCGGATTTTCGTCGATGTCCGCTTCGAACCAGCCGTCCAGCAGGCTGTTCAGGCGTCCGTCCGCATCGGCCGCGGTCGTCTGGCTCTGGGCCTGCGCTGCGGCGGGGGAGACCGCAGCCGTGGCGGCGGCGGTCAGCAGAAGTCGGCGACGATCGATCATGCGGCAACTCTCAAAGGGCGAACACGTCGCGCCGACGCGTCCCGATCCTCTTCGTCGGCCCGGCGCGGCCGCGGGGCTCAGGCCTGGGTCGTGACCCAGCCGTCGACGATCCGTTCCAGCACCGACAGGGGCACGCTGCCGGCGGCGAGCGCCGTGTCGTGGAAGCCCTTGATGTCGAACCTGGTCCCCAAGGTCGTCTTGGCCTTTTCGCGCAGGCGGACCCATTCGTTGTGGCCGACCTTGTAGGCGCAGGCCTGGCCCGGCCATCCGCAATAGCGTTCGACCTCGGACGTCGCCGCGCCTTCCTGATCGCCATAGGCCTCCATCATGTAGCGGATGCCCTGTTCGCGGCTCCAGCCCTTGGAATGGATGCCGGTGTCGACCACCAGGCGCGCGGCGCGGAACATCAGCGATTGCAGGTAGCCGATCTGACCCACCGGATCGTTCTCATAGGCGCCCAGTTCGTCGGCCAGCTGTTCGGCGTACAGCCCCCAGCCCTCGACGTAGGACGAGAAGCCCAGCAGGTTCATCAGCAGCGGCGCCGACTCGCTCTCCTGCTGCAGGCTGATCTGCAGATGGTGACCCGGCGTCGCCTCGTGATAGGTCAGGGTCGGCAGGGTCCAGGACGGCCATTCCGCCGTGTCCTTCAGATTGATCCAGTAGATGCCGGGCCGCGTCCCATCCAGGCTGGGCGAGTTGTAATAGCCCATCGGCGCGCCGGCCTCGATCTCGGGCGGCACCCGCTTGATCTCGACCTTGGCCTTGGGCAGGCGGCCGAACGCGTTGGGCAGGCGGGCCTGCATGTCGGCCATCTGGGCGTTCAGCTTGGCGATCAGCTCGGCCTTGCCGGCGTCGGTGTTGGCGTAGACGTATTTGGGATCGTCCCCCAGGGCCTTGATCCGCTCGGCGACCGAGCCTTGCGTCAGGCCTTGCGCCTTCAGCAACACATCGGCGCGCGCCGTCAGATCGGCCATCTGTTCCACGCCGGTGCGGTGGATCTCGTCGGCGGTCAGCCGGGTCGTGGTGATGTAGCGCAGGCTGTTGGCGTAATACTGCTCGCCCTGCGGCAAACGGCGCACCGAGGCCTCGTGCACGGCGTTCGGTTGGGCTGCCTTCAGGACGGCGTTCTGGGCGGCCAGGGCCGGATAGACCCGCTCGGTCACAAGCCGTTCGACCTGGGCGCCCCAGTCGCCGGTCAGGCCCTTGGCGCGGGCCCGATCCACGACGGACTGGGTCAGGGGCGAGGTCGCCGCGGGGGTCGCCAAGACGCCGTCCTGCTGGCGGATCGCCTTGGCTAGGATGAAGTCGGGCGGGATGACGCCCAGCGCATAGTCTTCCTTCAATCGATCCGTCTCGGCCAGCAGCACGTCGGCGAAGGCCTTGACGCGGGCGACATAGGCGTCGGCGTCGGCGGTCGTCTCGATGGTGTGCTGGTTGGCCAGGAAGTCGGGCGTGGACTGATAGGCGCCGCCCTGCTGACTGACGCGGTACGGATTGGGCCAGCCGCCCTGGCCGTAAGGGATTTCGTAGGTGGCGATCACCCCGTCCAGATTCTGGGTCAGGCTGTCGTAGTAGTTGGCGTTGCGTGCATCGAGTTCAGAGCGGTCGATGCGGGCCAGTTCGGCGCGTTGGCGACGGGCGAAGGCGCGCTGGTCGTCTTCCTCGGCGCGGGTCGGAACGGTCAGCTTGGACTTGGCGGCGGCGCGTTCGCCCTTGTCCAGGCCGAACATGGTGACGACCTCCGGGCTCTTGTCCAGCGTCTGCTCGAACGTGGCGTCCATGAAGGTCTTCAGCTGGACGGCGGCGTCGCCCTGCGATGCTCCGGCCTGACGAGCCAAGGCGGGACCGCCCACGGCGACGAGGCCGGCGCCCAGGGCGGCGGACTGAAGAAGACGACGACGATCGAACATGGAACGGCCCCTCGAAACTGGATGCGGCAATGGAAACCGCATGGGCCGAGGCGGCAAGTGAAATCGAGGACAGCCCTTGCGCGGACCCAAAGAAAAAGGCCCGGCGGATCGCTCCGCCGGGCCTCATCAGTCTTGGATGCGAGGTCGCTTAGTCGCGACGACGACGTCCGCGATCGCCACCGCGATCACCGCCGTCACGTTTCGGACGACCGCCGGTGTCTTCCGAAAGGGGCTCTTCGCCGCGCTCGGCACGCTCGGCGTTAATCTTGGCCGTCAGGTCTTCGCCCGTGGCCTGATCGACGACCTTCATCGACAGCTTGGTCTTGCCGCGATCGTCGAAGCCCAGGAACTTGACCTTGACCTCTTGGCCTTCCGACAGGACGTCGGCCGGATTGGCGACGCGTTCCAGAGCGATCTGGGACACGTGGACCAGGCCATCCTTGGCGCCGAAGAAGTTCACGAAAGCGCCGAAATCGACGACCTTCACGACCTTGCCGGAGTAGATGGTTCCGACTTCCGGCTCCGAGGCGATGGACTGGATCCAGGCCTTGGCGGCGTCGATCTTCTCCTGGTCGTTGGCGGCGACCTTGATGGTGCCGTCATCGCCGATGTCGATCTTGGCGCCCGTCTTCTCGACGATCTCGCGGATGACCTTGCCGCCCGAACCGATGACTTCACGGATCTTGTCGACGGGGATCTTAACCGTTTCGATCTTGGGCGCGTGTTCACCCAGTTCGGCGCGCGGCGCATCCATGGCCTTGGACATCTCGTCCAGGATGTGCAGGCGACCGGCCGAAGCCTGCGTCAGGGCCTGTTCCATGATCTCCTTGGTGATGCCGGCGACCTTGATGTCCATCTGAAGGCTGGTGATGCCTTCCGACGTGCCGGCGACCTTGAAGTCCATGTCGCCCAGGTGGTCTTCGTCACCCAGGATGTCCGACAGGATGGCGAACTCACCCGACGGCTCCAGGATCAGGCCCATGGCGATACCCGAGACCGGACGGACCAGCGGCACGCCGGCGTCCATCAGGGCCAGCGACGAACCGCAGACCGTGGCCATCGAGGACGAGCCGTTCGACTCGGTGATCTCGGAGACCAGACGGATGGTGTAGGGGAAGTCTTCCTTGGTCGGCAGCATCGGACGGATCGCGCGCCAGGCCAGCTTGCCGTGCCCGATCTCGCGACGGCCGGGCGAACCCATGCGGCCCGCTTCACCCACCGAATAGGGAGGGAAGTTGTAGTGCAGCAGGAAGTTCTCTTTGTAGGTGCCCTGCAGGCTGTCGATGTACTGTTCGTCCTCGCCGGTGCCGAGGGTGGCGACGACCAGGGCCTGGGTTTCCCCACGCGTGAACAGGGCCGAACCGTGGGTGCGCGGCAGGACGCCGACTTCCGACACGATGGCGCGGACCTTGTCGAGGGCGCGGCCGTCGACGCGGTGTGCGTTCTCGATGATGTCGCGACGCAGGACTTCGGCTTCGCACTCCTTGAAGGCGGCCGAGAACTTGGAACCGTCGACGCCGTCGGGGTTCTCGTCGGTCTTCACCAGCTTGGCGGCGGCGGCCTTCTTGGCGGCATCGACGCCCGAACGGCGCTCGTATTTGCCGGCGTGGGTGTAAGCGCTCTTGATGTCTTCGCCGACCAGCGACTTGATCGAGGCGACGACGTCGGAGTGATCTTCGGCCTGGAAGTCGAAGGGCTCCTTGGCGGCGTGTTCAGCCAGTTCAATAATGGCGTCGATCACCGGCTGCATGCCCGCGTGCGCGAACATCAGGGCCTCGAGCATCTTCTCTTCCGACAGCTCCTTGGCTTCGGATTCGACCATCATCAGGGCGTCTTGCGTACCGGCGACCACCAGGTCGAGGTCCGAGGACGGGATCTGGTCGATGGCCGGGTTCAGAACTAGCTCGCCGTCGATCAGACCGACGCGCGCGGCGCCGATGGGGCCCATGAAGGGCACGCCCGAGATGGTCAGAGCGGCCGAGGCGGCGACCATGCCCAGAACGTCGGGGTCGTTTTCCATGTCGTGCTGCAGCACGGTCACGACGACCTGGGTCTCGTTCTTGAAGCCCTTGACGAACAGCGGGCGGATCGGACGGTCGATCAGGCGGGAAACCAGGGTTTCCTTCTCGGACGGACGGCCTTCACGCTTGAAGTAACCGCCCGGGATCTTGCCGGCGGCGAAGGTCTTTTCCTGATAGTTGACCGTCAGGGGGAAGAAATCCAGGCCGGGCTTGGGCGCGCGGCCATAGACGACGGTGGCCAGAACCACGGTCTCGCCGTAGGTCGCCAGCACGGCGCCATCGGCCTGGCGGGCGATGCGGCCCGTTTCCAGGGTCAGCGGGCGGCCGGCCCAGTCGATCGTCTTGCGTTTGATGTCGAACATATTTCGTCTTTCGTATCCCGGACGGCGTATTCCGTGCGGGGTCCCATCATGGGGCGGATGCGTCGGCGTTCAGTCCTTCGATCCAGAGGCCGCCGCGCCATCGCGACGACCGGGAGAGGACCGTCATGGCCCTCGCAGCTGCGCCGGTAAGTCCTGCGGCGCACAGGTCGTGTCTTTGTCGTCGCGCTTCCCGGGCGGCCAACCGGCAGCCACTTGGCCTGGAAGCGCTTAGTTGCACAACGAGGCGCGGACGTGACCGCCCGCGCCTCGAAAGCATATTCTACACTGATCCGACGCCTTAGCGGCGCAGGCCCAGTTTGGAGATGAGCGCCTGGTAGCGACCGGCGTCGACCTTGTTCAGGTGGTCGAGCAGGCGGCGACGTTGCGACACCATCTTCAGAAGGCCACGACGCGAGTGGTTGTCCTTCTTGTGGGTCTTGAAGTGTTCGGTGAGGTTGGCGATGCGTTCCGACAGGATCGCGACCTGAACCTCGGCCGAGCCGGTGTCGCCGGCGGAGCGGGCGTTATCGGCGATGATCTCGTGCTTGCGTTCAGCAGTAACCGACATCGTAGTTCTCCCTTGGTGGCCTACCGCGCTTTCGCGCTACTTGAGGCCGGGTTGGAGTCTCCTGATCAGGCGATCAGGAAAGATTGAAAACGCGGTCGGGTTCTAGCCGGCCGGCCCGCAACTGACACAGAGCGACGAGGATCTGGCCCTGAAAGGCTGAAACCGTGCGCGAACCGCCGGTAAGGCGATCCTTGAGGGTTTCCACCTGACGGGGGAGCAGAACGATCGGGCGTCCCTGCCGAAGCGAGAAGGCGTCCTGTTCATTCACGGCCAGTTCCGGGATGTCGTCCAGAGCGGTCGCGACGGCAAGCAAGCCTTCCGAGGCGGCGCCCCTATGCACCATTTCCTCCAGAGAATCCAGAGTGACGGCGTTTTGCGTGCTGAACGGCCCCACGCGCTCGCGTCTCAGGGCGCTGACATGACCCTCGGCGCCCAGAACCGCAGCCAGATCGCGGGCCAGTGAGCGGACATAGACGCCCTTGCCGGTGCGGATGGTCAGTTCCACGTGGTCGGCGTCGGGCGCATCCGTCACCTCGGCCGAATGGATGGTGACGCGGCGGGCCTGGAGCTCGAACTCCACCCCGTCGCGCGCCAGGTCATAGGCTCGGGCGCCGCCCACCTTGATGGCGGAAAAGCGCGGCGGCGTTTGGTCGATCTCGCCGACGAAGGCCGGCAGGGCGGCCGTCACCTGATCGACCGTGGGACGCACGTCGGAGCGGCCGATAATCTCGCCCTCGCGGTCCACGCTGTCGGTCGAGACGCCCCAGTTGATGGTGAAGCGATAGACCTTCTGCGCCTCCATCATCATCGGCACGGTCTTGGTCGCCTCGCCGAGCGCGATGGGCAGGATGCCGCTGGCCAGCGGGTCGAGCGTTCCGGCGTGACCGGCCTTCTGGGCGTTGAACAGGCGACGGATGCGGCTGACGGCCTCGGTCGATCCCATCTCGAACGGCTTGTCCAGGCAGACCCAACCGTCGACGATGTCGCCCTTCTTCTTGCGGGCCATTATGCTTGGCCTACCGCGCTTCGCGCTACTTGAGGCCGGAGGATCACTGATCGCCCTCGGTGTCGCGGCGCTCCAGGTCGGCGCGGACGCGGGGGTCGTCGAACAGGCGGTCGATGTGGCTGGCGGCGTCGAAGCTTTCGTCGTGGCGGAACTTCAGGTCGGGCGTGAACTTCATATCCAGCCGACGGCCCAGTTGGCCGCGCACGAATTTGGCGTGGACGTTCAGCGCCTTGATGATCTCGCTCTCATGGCCATTGGTCGCCGCGGCCTCAACGCCGGCGCCAAGAGGCTCGACGAAACAGGTGGCGTGTTTCAGGTCCGGCGACAGGCGCACCTCGGTCACGGTGATGGACACCCCGGCCAGGGCCTCGTCGCGGATATCCTCTTCGCGTAGGATGTCGACCAGGGCGTGACGGATCAGCTCGCCGGCGCGCAGCTGGCGCTGGCTGGGTCCGGCGGGGCCGGAGGCGTTACGGGTGTGTTGCTTGTGGGCCATCGGCCTCTCCTTCTTGTTCGCCCGCTGGGGATCGGACCCGGCCGGATAGGCGAAAGTCGGGCGGTCTAGTCCCGCAGCGGGGGTCTGTCCAGTTTTCGCGCCCGTTCGGCGGCCCGAACCGAGCGCATCACCTCGCCCGAGGTTATGGCCGGAACAGGCCGGATTGCCACGCCGCCGGCGTTCAGGACGCCGGCCGTCCAGTGATTGCACAGATGCAGGATGGAGAAGGTCTCGCGACTGGCGAAGAAGCGCGCGTCGTCACCGGGACGCATGGCTGCGATGCGCGGCCGGCCGTCCGACAGATCAAGCGAGGCCTCGACCCGCGCGGCCAGACGCTCGAACCGGGCGCGGCTCAGGGTCAGGGCGGCGCTGTCTTCGCCATAGGGCAGGCGCGGATCCTCGCGTCGAGGGGCCAGCATCAGCACCGATCGATTGCCGGGACGCAGGAAGGCGCGCGCCCCGTCGGGCAAGCGATCCGAAATCGGCCGCTGATCGACGTAGAATTTCGCATCGCCCCAGCCGATCAGTATCCAGTCGCCGGGCGCCAAGGCCTCAACCGCAAGCGCCAGAGGACCGCCCCGGCGTTCCAGCGCGGCGCGCGGTACGGCGATATCGGTGTGAAAGCCGTTGTCGAGCACCTGAATGACGACGGGGTCCGTCGCCCCACGATCCTCCACGCCGGGCCGGGTCCAGCTCAGAAGCGCGGCGACCAGCCCGGCCAGCGCCGCCAGCACCAAGGCTCGCATCATCGGCTGAGATCCAGCACGGCGCACAGGCGGTCGTCGGCCAGCAGGGCGCCCGGCGGCGGGCCCTGTCGCACGGGCATCAGGACGAAGCCGTCGCGCCGCACGGCCAAGGCCAGCCATCCGACGGGATGACCGGCGCACAGCCGCGTGTCGTCGTCAGCCGTGACACGCCGCACCTCGATCTGGGCCATCGGCGGTACGACCATGGCGTCGGTGAAGCTTTTTGAGACGCTGGCCTGCTGATCCGCCTGAACCAGCCGATGGGGCGCCGAGGTCAGGCGGCCGCCCGCGGTCGTGCTCAGCGCGCCGCCGTTTATGTCCAGCGCCATGTCGTACTTGGTCGCGACGTAGCGTCCGGACAGCACGACTTCCCCGACCTCGACCTGTCCGGACGCGCGAGGCCTGGCGGAGGCGTCGGTCGGCGTGATCAAGCGGTTCAGAGCCGGTTCGACCACCAGTGCGCCGAGCATGAACAGAGCAAAGGCGCCCGCGCCGACCGCCGCGATCCATTTCAGCGATGGGACGCCGGATGGCGGGGCGGTCGCGCTCATGCGGCCAGTCTAGCGAAACAGGGGTTGAGGAATGGTCACCCGCCCCCAGAACACCCTAGACTGAACGCCCTTAGTTGCGGCCGGGACGACGGGTCGGATCGCTGAGCTGGAACAGGCGCGCCGACAGGCCGGACGCCAGTTGCAGCGAGGTCAGCTGGGTCCGGGTCCGGGCGCCCTGCGGATCGGTGATGGTCCACTCTTGCAGACGCATCGGATTGCCGGCGAATGCCAGCACGACCTGACCGTCGTTCGGGCGGTTGGAATCCCGCGCCGTGATGGCGAAGGCGCCCGAAGCCATCCGGGTCACTCGCTCGATGCGCACGCCCTGATCCAGCCGCACGTTGCGCGCCAGGAAGGTCGACAGCGGGGTGCGACCCAGCGGCACCTGTTGGAAGCTGTTCAGACGCGGGTCGTAGCGTTTGACGTTATAGCCGTCCGACACCACCAGCAGACCGGCGGGGTTGGTGTATTCGAAGCGCATCTTGCCGGGACGCTGCAGATAGAAGCGCCCTTGGCGCGTCTGTCCATTCGGGCCCGTTTCGGTGAAGGTTCCTTGCGCCGAGGTCAGGGCCTGAAGATAGCCCTGCGCCTGTTGCACCACGGCGCGATCCTCGGCCGACAGGTTGGACTGGGCATGGGCGGCGTCGAAGGCGCCCAGCGCGATCAGGCCGGTCGTCAGGCCGGCGCCCAGCAGCAGGCTGCGGCGGTGCAGATCGGCGGCCGGCAAGGCCAGGGTCTTGGTGCGCGAGGTCATGAAGTTCGTCTCCCGTTCGGGATGGTTGTCGATCCTGCCGTCTTGCCCGGTTGGCTTGGCGTCGGAATGACGCGAGCCTGACCATATTCCGGCGCTGCGATGAAGCCCTGTTCATCGAAATGCTGAAGCTTGGACGCGATAGCGGGTCAGACAACGGCTCCGAGCCGCAGCCGTTCCTCGATTTTCGTCACACCATCGGCGGCGGGCCGGCCAGGACGTCGCGCTTGCCGGCATGGTTGGCGGGGCTGACCACGCCTTCCTGCTCCATTCGCTCGATCAGGGAGGCGGCGCGGTTGTAGCCGATCTGGAGCCGACGCTGCACGTAGCTGGTCGAGGCCTTGCGGTCGCGGGTGACCACGGCGACGGCGCGGTCGTACAGGTCGTCGCCCGAGCCTCCGCCGCCGCCTTCGTCATAGCCGTTGTCGCCGTCGCCGTCGGGCTCGTCGGTGATCAGATCCAGATAGTCGGGTTCGGCCTGGGCCTTCAGGTGTTTGCAGACGTCCTCGACTTCCTTGTCGTCGACGAACGGGCCGTGCAGACGGGTGATGCGCCCGCCGCCGGCCATGTAGAGCATGTCGCCCTGGCCCAGCAGCTGCTCGCCCCCCTGTTCGCCCAGGATGGTGCGGCTGTCGATCTTGGACGTGACCTGGAAGGAGATGCGGGTCGGGAAGTTGGCCTTGATGGTGCCGGTGATGACGTCCACCGACGGGCGCTGGGTCGCCATGATCAGGTGGATGCCGGCGGCGCGGGCCATCTGGGCCAGACGCTGGACCGCGCCCTCGACGTCCTTGCCGGCGACCAGCATCAGGTCAGCCATTTCGTCCATGACCACGACCAGGAAGGGCAGGGGCTCGGGGCGGATTTTCTCGGACTCATAGACCGGGCGGCCCTGGTCGTCGAAGCCGGTCTGGACCGTGCGTTCGAAATGCTCGCCCTTGGCCTGGGCTTCACGGGCGCGTTCGTTGTAGCTGGCGATGTTGCGCACCCCCAGCTTGGACATGCGGCGATAGCGATCCTCCATCTCGCGCACCGTCCATTTCAGGGCGACGACGGCCTTCTTTGGATCGGTCACGACCGGCGCCAGCAGGTGCGGGATGCCGTCATAGACCGACAGCTCCAGCATCTTGGGGTCGATCATGATGAAGCGGCATTCGGCCGGGCTGTGGCGATACAGGATCGACAAGATCATGGCGTTGACCCCGACCGACTTGCCCGAGCCCGTGGTGCCCGCGATCAAGAGGTGAGGCATGCGCGCCAGGTCGGCGACATAGGGTTCGCCGCCGATGGTCTCACCCAGGGCCAGGGGCAGCAGGTGCCCCTTCTTGTCGTATTCGGCGCTGGCCAGAAGGTCGCGGAGATAGACGGTCTCGCGCTTGGCGTTGGGCAGTTCGATGCCGATGGCGTTACGGCCCTGAACCACGGAAATACGACAGGCGCGCGCGGACATCGACCGGGCGATGTCGTCGGCCAGGGCGACCACGCGGCCGTGCTTCACGCCCGGCGCCGGGACTAGTTCGTACAGGGTCACGACAGGGCCGGGGCGGATCTGGTCGATCACGCCGCGCACCCCGAACTCCTGCAGCACGCCTTCAAGCATCTTGGCGTTCTGTTTCAGCGAGTCCTCGTCCACCGAACCGACGCGCTGGGCCGGCTTGGTCAGGATGCCGAGCGGCGGCAGGTCGAAATCGCCTTCCGGCCGCACGAAGTCGAAGGCCTGTTGGTCCACGTCGTCCTTGCGGGCCTTGGGCGCCTTGACCGCGGCGACGCGCGGCTCGACCAGGCGGGCGGCCGACGGGCGGGGCGCGGGCTGGACGGCGTCGTCCTCCCACGGCGGCAGGTCGTCATAGGCGGTCTGAGGCGGCTCTTCGGCATAGGTCGGGGCCAGCGGGGCCTCTTCCGGTGGCGCGGCGCGGGGCGCTCGGGCCTTGGCGGGCGCCTTTTCACGGGCGGCCTGGGGCTTCGGCTGAGGCGGCGCGGGTGCCCGCAGCGACCTGCCCCAATGCAGGGCGTCCAGGAAATCCATGGCGCGCAGGCCGATGGCGAAACCGACCAGCCACAGCCCGGCGATCAGGAAGACGAGGCCCGCAATGATGCGGCCGCCGGGAATATGCAGGGCACCGAGACCGCGCGCCGCCAGACCCGTCACCGCATCGCCCCACAGACCGCCCAGACCGGCCGCCAGAGGCCAAGCGGCCGGCGCGGCCAGGGCGGCGAGCGCGCTGGACAGCAGCAGCACCCCGCCGGTCGCGGCCAGAGCCTTCAACGGCGTGGGCTTGAGCCTTTGCTGGATCGCATCGCCGACCGCGCGCGCCAGGCCGAAGGCGACCAGGAGCAGGGCGGCGGGCCAGGCGGCCAGACCTAGAGACTGCATGAACAGGTCGGCGAACAGGGCGCCGTTGGCCCCCAGCCAGTTGGTCGTCGGCAGGCTGGAGGCCGCATTCAGACTGGCATCCGCCGGATTCCACGACATCAGGGCGACCAGCAGCAGGGTCGCCAGCAGGGCCTGCAAGACGCCCCTGAACCGCACCACGAAGGGCGCGTCCCACAGGATGCGGGCGCTGATCCAGGCCTGACGGCCGATGACGAGGGCGGTGGACATGAAGGGTCGAACCTTCCGGCGGCTGACGTTCGACCGCCCTTGTCGCACCCACAGGGTTAAGGGGCTGTTTACCAGCTTGGCCTTGGCGATGGACAAACCGTCCTCTGGACCTTTGGCCGCGACGGCGCGACAAGCCTTCCATGGCCGATACCGAACGCTACGACATCGTCATCGCCGGCGCTGGGCTGACCGGGGCGGCCTTTGCCCTGGCGGCGGCGCAAGGCGGGTTGAAGGTCGTGATGGTCGATCCGCAGCCTTTCAGCGCCCAGCTGACGCCGACCTTCGACGGGCGTTCGACCGCCGTGGCCTTTTCGACCTTCCGTATGCTGGACGCGCTCGGCTTGGGCGAAACCCTGCGTCCCCACGCCTGCCGGATGGATCATATTCTGGTGACGGACGGGCGCCGGCCGGGCGCGGCCAGCCGGTCCGCCTCGCCCGCCTTCCTGCGCTTCGACGCCGACGAGATCGGTGGACGCACCGGGGGCGAGCCGCTGGGATACATGGTCGAGAACCGCCGCATCCGCGCGGCCCTGGCCGAGGCGGTGACGCAGGCCGGGATCGCGGTGCGGGCTCCGGCGACCGTTGCCAGTGTCGAGACCGATGCGGGCAAGGCGACCGTGACCCTTGCCGATGGATCGACCCTGATCGCGCCCCTGGTCGTCGGCGCCGAGGGGCGAGGCTCGGCCGTGCGTCGCGCGGCCGGGATCGAGAGCGTCGGCTGGGGCTATGGCCAGAGCGGCGTGGTGGCCACGGTGCGGCTGGGTCGCGACCACGGCAATGTCGCGCACGAATATTTCCTGCCCAGCGGCCCCTTCGCCATCCTGCCCCTGACGGATCAGCGCGCCAGCCTGGTCTGGACCGAGACGACGCGGCGGGGGGAGGCGCTGCGCGACGCCTCCGACGACGCCTTCCATGCCCATCTGATGCGGCGGTTCGGCGAGTTTCTGGCCACGCCTGAGCAACCAAGCGCGACGGTCGAGGGCCCGCGCTTCGTCTATCCGTTGTCGCTCAGCCTGGCTGAGAAACTGATCGCGCCGCGCATCGCCCTGATCGGGGATGCGGCGCACGGTGTTCACCCCGTCGCCGGTCAGGGTCTGAACATGGGGCTGAAGGATGCGGCGGCTCTGGCCGAGGTGCTGGCCGAGGCCGCGCGCCTGGGCGAGGACATCGGGTCGGAAACCGTTCTGGAGCGCTATGCGCGGTGGCGCCGGTTCGACAATGCGGCCCTGGCGGCGGGTTTCGACGCCTTCGTGCGTCTGTTTTCGAACGACATCGCGCCGGTGCGCCTGGCGCGCGACTTGGGCATGGCGGCGGTCAACCGCATCGGCCCTCTGCGCCGCGCCTTCATGCAGGAGGCGGGCGGCGCGACAGGCGACTTGCCTCGCCTGCTGCGCGGCGAGGCCGTCGTCTAGTTCAACTGCATCCGCACGCGTTCGAAGGTCGTGAACCGCCGCGCCTCCTCGACGCCGTCCAGACCCTGAGCCCGCGCCAAGGCGTGCAGAGAGCCCGCGAGCGCCCCCTGCTTCTCGCGCGCCGAGGCGACATCGAGCCACGGTCGGTGATCCTCCGGATCCAGCAGGGCGCGCCGTAGGGCCGACCGCTCCGCGCCTTCATAATCCCGACCGCGAATGGCGCGGCTGAACAGCACGTTCTGCAGCCGGATCAGCGACTGACGATCCGTCACCGGCGCCATCAGGATATCCAGCCGATCCGCGACGTGCGGCATCAGACCGGCGCGAAGCGCGCGCCGGGTCAGTTCGCTGGGCAGGATTAGCCGCCCCTGGCTGAACGGGTCCAGGGCGACGGGACCTTCGGGCGTCTCGACGCGAACCATAAAATGGCCGGGAAAATCAACGCCGGCAGCCGTGACGCCGGCCGCGCGCGCCGCGTGCAGATAGAAGACCGCCAGCACGGCGGACAGGCCGCGCCGCCGCTCGGCGACCGCGATGATGTCGGTGTTGTCGGGATGGTCGTAATGGATCAGGTCGCCGTTCAGCCGCAGGTCCGCGCACAGGGTTTCGGCCAGGGCCTCGTCGGGACCTTCGCCGCCGATCCGCTCCTTCAGCCGCTCGCAGGCGTTGCGGGCCAGGGCGCGCACAGGCTCGGGATCACGCAACGGATGGTCATGGATGGCGCAGGCGATCGCCGCCTCCAGCAGGGGGAAGGCGTCGTCTTCGGCCTGACCGGCGGCGGTCAGGACGGCCTCGGCCTCCTCGCGCGTCATGCGATCCCCTCGTCAGCGCCTCTCGACGCCGCGAAGATGACGTGGAACGCGCCAAGGAGCCAGCGCCACCATATCAATTCTCAAATCCAGACGTTGCAGACCCGGCCGATTGCGTCGGATCGCCTCGCCCGCTGCGACCAGTCGATCGTATTGGACCGGCTTCAGCGCCAGGAGGGCCGCCTCCATCGTCGCGCGGCGCTTGACCTCGACCACCGCCAGCACCCGACCGCGACAGACCAGCAGATCGATCTCTCCGGCCCGGCTCTTCAGACGGAACCCCAGCACGCGATAGCCGCGCAGGATGAGCCAGAAGGCCGCGATCCATTCGGCGGCGTGACCGGACTTGAACGCCGCCCCGCCCTTCGCCTGACGCCACGCCGCCTTGGGGCGACGGACCGGCGTGGGACGCGACAGGCGCTTCACTTGCCCTTCAGCTCCAGCGCCCGGCGATATAGGGTCTTTCGGTTCAGCCCCAGGGCCTTGGCCACCTCGGAGGCGGCGTCCCCAGTCGACAGGGTCTGAAGGGCGTCGATCAGGGCAGCGTCCGCGTCGGCCTCGGTCGCCTGAACCTCTTCGCCGGGGCCGACGACCACGACGATCTCGCCCTTGGGCGCGTCCAGGCGCGGATCGACGGCCAATTCGTCCAGCGGCCCGCGCACGCACTCTTCATAGAGTTTGGTCAGCTCGCGGGCGACGGCGGCGGGGCGCGGACCCAGCACGGCGGCCATATCGGTCAAACTGTCCTTCAGGCGCGGCCCGCTTTCGAAGAAGACCAGCGTCTGGCGCTGGCTCTTCAAGCCTTCCAGCGCGGCGGTGCGGCCTGCCGTCTTGGGCGGCAGGAAGCCGGCGAACAGCACCCGGTCGGCCGGCAAGCCGGCGATGCAGAGGGCGGCCAACAGACTTGAGGCGCCGGGGATCGGATGGACGGGCAGTCCTTCGGCGATCACCGCGCGGGCGACGACGAAGCCGGGGTCGCTGACCAGAGGCGTGCCCGCATCCGAAACCAGGGCCACCACCTGACCCTCACGCAGCCGTTCGATCGCCTGTTCGGCGGCGCGACCGGACGCATGGTCGTCGCACCGTTCCAGCTTCGCCTTCAGACCATAGGCGCTCAGAAGTTTAGCGGTGACGCGGGTGTCCTCGGCCAGCACCAGATCGGCGGCGGTCAGCACGTCCAGCGCCCTCAGCGTCATGTCGCGCAGGTTGCCGATCGGGGTGGCGACCAGATAGAGGCCCGGCTCCACCCGCCGGGGCGGCGGGGCGGCGGGTGGAAAGGGCGAAGGTTCGCTCAACGCTCGACCACGGCTGCGGGGGGACGCGGCGCCGAGGTCAAGCCCGAGCCCTGGAAGGCGGGACCGGCGTCATAGGCGGCGAAGGTGGCGGCGGTGATGATCTCGCTGACCGAAGCGCCCAGCGACACGATCTGCACCGGCTTCTCCAGACCGACCAGCAGCGGGCCGATCACCGTCGCGCCGCCCAGGGCCTGAACCAGCTTGGTCGAGATAGCGGCCGAATGGATGGCGGGCATGACCAGGACGTTGGCCGGCTTGGTCAGGCGGTTGAAGGCGTAGGCCGAATGCCCCTTGGGATCCAGCGCGACTTCCGGCGGCATTTCGCCTTCGTATTCGAAATCGACGCCCTTCTTGTCCAGGATGCGGATCGCCTCACGCACCTTCTCGGCGCGGTCGCCGGGCGGGTTGCCGAAGGTGGAATAGGACAGGAAGGCCACGCGCGGATTGCGACCCAGCTTCCTGACCGTATCGGCCGCCTTGACGGCGATGTCGGCCAACTCTTCGGCGTTCGGCAGTTCGTGAATGGTGGTGTCGGCGACAAACAGGGTGCGGCCCTTGGCCAGCAGGATCGACAGGCCGATCAGGGTGTCGTCCACATCCAGCACGCGCTGGACCTCCTTCAGCGCCATGTTGAAGTTGCGGGTCACGCCCGCGACCATGGCGTCGGCCCGGCCCTTGGCGACCAGGGTGGCGGCGAAATAGTTTCGGTCCTGATTGATCATCCGCTGCACGTCGCGGCGCAGATAGCCCCGGCGCTGCAGTTTTTCGTACAGCCAGTCGGTGTCCTCGACATTGTGGTCGGAGACGCGAGCGTTGGTGATCTCGATGCCTAGCTCGTCGAAGTTCAGACCGGCCTCGGCGGCGTTCTGACGGATCAGATCCTCGCGACCCACCAGAATCGGCGTGCCCAGGTCGGCCTGTTTGAAGCCCCAGGCGGCGCGGATGACGGCCGGCTCCTCGCCCTCGGCGAAGACGACGCGCTTGTTCGGCCCGCCGCGCACGGCCGAGCTGATCTTCTGCATCAGGGCGGCGGACGGATCGACGCGCGAACGCAGCGCGTGACGATAGGCGTCCATGTCCTCGATCTGGACGCGGGCCACGCCGGTGTCCATCGCCGCCTGGGCGATGAAGGGCGGGATGTACCAAATCAGGCGCGGGTCAAAGGGTGTCGGGATGATGTAGTCCGGGCCGAACTTCAGCTTGCGTCCGCGATAAGCGGCGGCGACCTCGTCCGGCACGTCTTCGCGCGCCAAGGCGGCCAGGGCCTGGGCGCAGGCGATCTTCATCTCGTGGTTCACGCGACGCGCGCGCACATCCAGCGCGCCGCGGAACAGATAGGGGAAGGCCAGGACGTTGTTGACCTGGTTCACATAGTCCGAGCGGCCCGTGGCGATGATGGCGTCTGAGCGCACCGACTTGACGTCCTCGGGCGTGATCTCGGGGTCGGGGTTGGCCATGGCGAAGATGATCGGATTGGGCGCCATCGACGCGACCATCTCCTTGGTGATCGCACCCTTGGCGGACAGGCCCAGCACCACGTCGGCGCCGACCATGGCCTCGGCCAGGGTCCGCAGGGGCGTGTCGGTCGCGTGGGCGGCCTTCCACTGGTCCATGCCGTGGTCGCGCCCCTTGTAGACGACGCCGTCTCGGTCGCAGATCACGGTGTTCTCGGCCTTGACGCCCGCGGCCTTCATCAGGGCGATGGAGGACAGGCCCGCCGCCCCGGCGCCGGCCAGCACGACCTTGATCTCGTCCAGCTTCTTGCCGGCGATATGAACAGCGTTGATCAGGCCGGCGGTCGAGATGATCGCGGTGCCGTGCTGGTCGTCATGGAAGACGGGGATGTCCAGCAGGTCCTGAAGCTCGCTTTCGATGACGAAGCATTCGGGGGACTTGATGTCCTCCAGATTGATGCCGCCCCAGGTGTCGCCGATGTTCTTGACGACGGTGATGAACTCGTCCGGATCGGTGGTCTTCACTTCGATGTCGAAGCTGTCGACGTCGGCGAACCGTTTGAACAGGACCGACTTGCCCTCCATGACCGGCTTGGAGGCCATGTGACCCAGGTTGCCCAAGCCCAGGATCGCGGTGCCGTTCGAGATGACGGCGACCAAGTTACCCTTGGAGGTGTAGTCGTAGGCCTTGTCCGCATCGGCGGCGATGGCCAGGACCGGCACGGCTACGCCCGGCGAATAGGCCAGCGACAGGTCGCGCTGGGTCGCCATCGGCTTGGTCGGCGCCATGGAAATCTTGCCCGGCGTCGGGATGCGGTGGAAGTCCAGCGCTTCGTCGTCGGAGAAGGTTTGCTTTTCGGTCTGATCGGGCATCGGTCGTCCAGGGCGTCGGCGTGGCTGTAACCGTTCGTGTCCTAGAGGCTGGGACGGGCCGCGCCAACCCTTGACGCGGAGGAAGCCTGAGCAATCGGCCCGGAGCCTTACCTTCGCGTCAGCGTCAACGCCGTCAGATCGACAGCACGCCCGTCCGTTCGATCTCGACCGGGCCGGTCATCAGGACGTGATCGGTTTCCGCATCCCAGTCGATGACCAGTTCGCCGCCATCGACGACCACCGTCGCCTTGCGCTCGGTCAGGCCGCGCCGCGCGGTGGCGACCAGAGCGGCGCAGGCGCCGGTGCCGCAGGCCTTGGTCAGGCCGGCGCCCCGCTCCCAGACCCGCAGTCGGATGTGATCGCGGTCCAGCACGTTTGCGAAGCCGACATTGACCCCTTGCGGGAACAACGGGTGATGCTCGACCAGCGAGCCGGACCCGATGACGAACGCGTCGTCCTGACGATCGGTGAAGAAGACGACGTGCGGATTGCCCATCGAGACGGCGCCCGGCGTGTGCAGGATCGGGGCGTCGATGGGGCCGACCTGAAGCTCGATGCCGCGGGTGTCCATCTCTTCGGCCAGCGGCACCTGGGTCCAGTCCAGGCGAGGCTTGCCCATGTCCACGGTCACGCGGTGGTCACCGGCGCGGGTGGCGGTGGTCGGGCCGCCAGCCGTCTCAATGACGACGCGATCCGATCCGTTCGCCTGCATCAACAGCCAGCCGACGCAGCGCAGGGCGTTGCCGCAGGTCTCCACCATCGATCCGTCGGCGTTCCACACCCGCATGAAGGCGTCGGCCGTGTCTGACGGTTCGATGGCGATCAGCTGATCGAAGCCCTCGCCCGTCTGCCGGTCGCCCAGCGCACGAATCTGGTCCTCGCCGGGAGCGAACGGCTGTTCCAGCGCATTGACGACGACGAAGTCATTGCCGGCGCCGTTCATCTTGATGAAAGGACGGGTCATGCAGGCCATATAGGCCCAACCCAGCGTCGCGGAAACCAGCGTGTCCCAGACCGAAACCGACCCCAAGGACAACGGCCTGCGACTGCGCGCCCGACTGCGATATCTGTATCACGGCAGTCAGCCGGCGGCGGTGCGGTTCCGGTTGATGGTCATCGGCATCGACCTGGCGATCATCGGCTTTTTCCTTGCGGCGCCCATCCTGAAGAACATGGGCTGGGCCTTCTATGCGCTGGACTATTTCATCGCCGCCATTCTGGCTCTGGATCTGGCCGCGCGGGCCTATGCCTATGCGAACATCAAGGACTGGCTGAAGCGGCCGATCGTCTGGGTCGACCTGTTCGTGCTGGCGACCCTGCTGTTTCCGGCCTGGCTGTTCAACCTCGGCTTCCTGCGGATGTTGCGGCTGTGGACCCTGCTGAACTCGGACTTCTTCTGGCGCACCGTGGGGGCGCGGTTCGACGATACGCGGGTGGAGGGGATCGCGCGCGCCTTGGCCAATCTGATCACCTTCGTCTTCGTGGCGACCGGCTTCGTCTATGCGACCTTCAGGGGGCACGACGGCATCGCCGGCTATGTGGATGCGCTGTATTTCACGGTGGCCACTCTGACGACGACCGGGTTTGGCGACGTCACCCTGCCCGGGCCTTGGGGGCGCTTGTTGTCCATCGCCGTCATGCTGGTCGGCATCACCCTGTTCCTGCGCCTGGCCCAGGCCCTGATCCGACCGCACAAGGTGCATTTCCCCTGCGATCGCTGCGGCCTGCAGAACCACGACCCCGACGCCGTCCACTGCAAGGCGTGCGGCAATCTGCTCTGCATTCCCGACGAGGGATGAGGCGGCGCGTCCCGCCGGTGTGACAAAACGGTAAGGTCGCACGGCTTGCCGCACGGGAAGGCGTCGTTAAGGTGCCGGCTTCGTTTTCGGGGACCTGTCCATGATCCGTGCTTCCGCCGTCGCGCTTGCGACGCTTCTCGCCTCCACCAGCCTGACCTCGGTATCCATGGCCCAGACTTCCGCCTCCTCACCCGCCCCCGCATCCGGCGGCTTCGCGACCAGCGACGCGACCGACCCCTATCTGTGGCTCGAAGAGGTCGAGGGCGAGCGGGCGATGGAATGGGTCAAGGCCCACAACGACCGCACCTTCGCCGTGCTGCAGGGCGATGCGCGCTACGAGCCGCTGCACCAGCAGGCGCTGGAGATCGTCCAGGCGCAGGACCGCATCCCCTCGCCCGGCTTCACCCACGACGGCCATATCGACAACTTCTGGCAGGACGCCCAGCACGTGCGCGGCGTCTGGCGCCGGACCACGCTGGACAGCTATCGCACCGCCACGCCCGAGTGGCAGACCATCCTCGACATCGACGCCCTGGCGGCGGCCGAGGGCCAGAACTGGGTCTACAAGGGCTCGACCTGCCTTCAGCCTGAAGAGCGCTACTGCCTGATCAGCCTGTCGAACGGCGGCAAGGACGCGGTGACCCTGCGCGAGTTCGACACGGTCGAGCGCAAGTTCGTCGAGGGCGGCATCACGCTGCCGGAATCCAAGGGCGGCGCGTCGTGGATCGACAAGGACACCCTGCTGATCTCGCGCGACTTCGGCCCCGGCACACTGACCGACTCGGGCTATCCGATGGTGGTCAAGCGCCTGAAGCGCGGTCAGGGCCTGGATCAGGCCGAGACCCTGTTCACCGGCAAGCCCACAGACGTCTCGGTGTCCGGCTATACGCTGCGTGACGCCGACGGGGTGGTGAAGGCGACCCTGATCAACCGTTCGGTGGACTTCTATTCGTCCGAGACCTGGCGGCTGGGCGACGACGGGGCCCTGACCCAACTTCAGCTGCCGGCCAAGTCCGACATCACCGGTCTGGTGGACGGCCAGCTTCTGGTGTCGTTGAAACAGGACTGGACCGCGCCGTCGGGCCAGGATTTCAAGACCGGCGACCTGATCGCCTGGCCGCTGGAGGCCTGGCTTGCCGACCAGGCGACCCCGGCCCAACTGGTGCTGCGTCCGACCGAGCGTCAGGCGATCGAGGGCGTCAACGTCACGCGCAACCGACTGGTCGTGGCCCTTTATGACAATGTGCGCGGCTCGGTGCGGGTCTATACGCCGGGTGACGGCGAGTGGGCGCACACGACCCTGGACCTGCCGCAGAACGTCTCGGTCGGCGTCGGTTCGGCCTCGGAGAAGGACGACAAGGTCTTCGTCAGCGTCACAGGCTATCTGAACCCGTCCAGCCTGTGGCTGGCCGATGCGGCGACGGGCGCGGTCGATCAGGTCAAGTCGATGCCGGCCAAGTTCGACGCCGCAGGCATGACGGTGGACCAGCACGAGGCCCGCTCGGCCGACGGCACGATGATCCCCTATTTCGTGGTCCATAAGGCGGACATGCCGCTGGACGGCTCGAACCCCACATTGCTCTACGGCTACGGCGGGTTCGAAAGCTCGCTGCTGCCTGGATATTCGGCCACGGTCGGCAAGCTGTGGCTGGAGCGCGGCGGGGTCTATGTCATTGCCAATACGCGCGGTGGCGGCGAATTCGGCCCGCGCTGGCATGAGGCGGCCCTTCAGCAGAACCGCCAGCGGGCGCACGAGGACTTCCAGGCCGTGGCCCTGGACCTGATCGCCCGCGACATCACCAGCCAACCCAAGCTGGGCATCATGGGCGGCTCGCAAGGCGGGCTGTTCATGGGGGCGATGCTGACCCAGCGGCCGGACCTGATCAACGCCGCCGTCATCCAGGTGCCCCTGTTCGACATGCTGCGCTTCCACAAGCTGCTGGCCGGCGCCTCGTGGATCGGCGAATACGGCAACCCCGACATCCCCGAGCAGCGCGCCTGGATCCAGCAATATTCGCCGTACCAGAACCTGCGTGCGGGCCAGCCCTATCCCGAGGTCTTCATCCATACCTCGACCAAGGACGACCGCGTCCATCCGGGCCATGCCCGCAAGGCGGCGGCGCGGCTGGAGGAGCTGGGCTATCCGGTCCTGTTCTACGAAAACGTCGACGGCGGCCACGCGGCGGGGGCGAACCTGCGCGAAACCGCGCGTCGTCTGGCGTTGGAATACACCTATCTGTCGCGCCGCCTGATGGACACGCCGGCGCAGGAATAGTCCTTCTACAATCCTCTCCCATGAAGCGCAGCGAAATGGGGGAGGGGGACCACGAAGTGGTGGAGGGGGCGACCCCGCGCACCGTGTCTGGTTCCGCCCCCTCCACCGCCTGACGGCGGTCCCCCTCCCCCGCGACGCGGGGGAGGATCAGATTTGCGGAGTTCAAGCCATGCGTCACCTGATCCTGTCCGCCGCGATTCCGGCCCTTCTTATGGTCGCTTGCACAACCGCACCGGTCCCGACCGGCGGCGAAGAAATCGTGGTCTCGACCAACGACGGCCCCCCTCCACACTTCCCCCGCGACCTGACCCCGGCCGGCGTGGCGGCGGCCGACGATCATCTGGCGCTTGAGCTGGTGGACGGGGCCGAGGCGATGGCCTTCGTCGCCGAGGAGAACCGTAAGTCCCTCGCCGTCCTGACCGGCGACCCGCGCTACGAAACCTTTCGCGCCGAGGCCCAGGCGATCCTGACGGCGACCGATCGCATCCCCAGCCCGTCGTTCCTGGGCGACGGCATCGGCAACTTCTGGCAGGACGGGACCAATCCCAAGGGCGTCTGGCGTCGCACGACACTGGACAGCTACCGGACCGCGACGCCGCAGTGGGAGACGCTGCTGGACATCGACGCCCTGTCCAAGGCCGAGGGCAAGGATTGGGTGTTCAAGGGCGCCGACTGCCTGGCGCCGGACGACACCCGCTGCCTGATCAATCTGTCCGACGGCGGCAAGGACGCGGTGGTCGTGCGCGAGTTCGACCTGACCACCAAGCGTTTCGTGGACGGCGGTTTCAACCTGCCCGAGGGCAAGCACCGCATCGAATGGCTGGACCGCGACACGCTTCTGGTCGCCACCGACTTCGGCGCCGGAACCATGACGGAGTCCGGCTATCCCTTCATCGTCAAGACGCTGAAGCGCGGCCAGACCCTGGCCCAGGCGACCGAGGTCTATCGCGGCGAACAGGGTGACGGCGGTTATGGCGTCAGTCCCGCCGTCTATCGCGACAAGGACGGCAAGGTGACCGCCGTCATCATTACCCGCCCGCTGGACACCTTCCGGTCGGAGACGTGGACCCTGGGCCACGATGGCAAAACGACTCAGCTTCGTCTGCCGGCTCGCGTCTCGGTTCATGGCGTCCTGAACGACGCCCTGATCTTCTCGCCGGAAGAGAAGTGGAGTCTGCCCGGCGGGACGGCGTTCAAGGGCGGCGACCTGCTGTCGATAGCGCTCGAGGTGCTGCAAGCGCGGGAAGATGAGCTTATCATCAGCAACGCTGCGCCGCTTATATTCTCGCCCAATGCGCGCCAATCGGTGGGCGATGTGCGCGTCTTGTCAGACCGTGTGGTCGTTTCCTACACCGACAATGTTCGGGGCAGGGCTGCTGTGTTTCAGGACCGGGGCGAATGGGGGTGGCCTCGTAAGGACATCGCCGTCCCCGACAACCTTGCCGTCGGTCTGGGCGACTCGTCCAAATCACGCGGAGAGGTTTTCGTCTCGACCCAGGGCTTCCTCGTTCCGCCGACCCTCAGCCTGGCCGATGCGGGCGCCGCGACCCTGACCACGCTGAAGTCGGCGCCCGCCAAGTTCGACGCGTCGCGCGACGTGACCGAACAGTTCGAGGCGACCTCGACCGACGGGACCAAAATCCCCTATTTCGTCACCCGCCCGCGCGACCTGAAGCTGGACGGGTCCAACCCGACCGTCATGCTTGGCTATGGCGGTTTCCAGGTCAGTCTCAACCCGGCCTACAAGCCCGAGATGGGCAAGCTGTGGCTTGAGCGGGGCGGCGTCTTCGTCCAGGCCAACATCCGCGGCGGCGGCGAGTTCGGCCCCGACTGGCACCAGGCGGCCTTGGACGGCGATCGTCAGAAGGCCTTTGACGACTTCGCCGCCGTGGCGCGCGATCTGGAACAGCGCGGGATCACCAGCCCGCGTCGCCTGGGCATCTATGGGCGGTCGAACGGCGGGGTCCTGACCTCGGTGTCGATCACCCAGCACCCTGAACTGTTCAATGCGGCGGTGATCGAGAGCCCGCTGGTGGACATGCTGCGCTATCACGAACTGCCGGCCGGGGCGTCGTGGATCGGCGAATACGGCGACCCGCGCATCCCGGAAGAAGCCGCGTGGATCGCGAAATATTCCGCCTATCAGCAGCTCCGTCCGGGCCAGCCCTATCCGCGCGTCTATCTGACCACCAACACACGCGACGACCGCGTCCACCCCGGCCATGCGCGCAAGTTCGCCGCGCGCCTGGGGGATATGGTCTATGACCACCTCTATTATGAGGACACGGCCGGCGGCCACTCCAACGACGCCGACCCGGTCGCCAACGCCCGTCGCTGGGCCCGCCACTATGTCTATCTGTCGCAACAGCTGATGGATTGAGGCTTGTTCCTTGGGGCTATCGTGCTTCGCGCTGCTTGAGCCCTGACTGGCTCACGCGATTATGAGGCGCGACGGGACAGGCCGAGGGTTAAAGACGACGGCATGAACACCAAGGGTTGGATCATCGCGGGCACGGTCATGGCGGGGGCCCTCATGTCCGTCGCTTCGGCGGCCCAGCCGGCGGCGGGGCGTCCGCCGCTTGCACCGCGTCATGCGGCGGCCAACGGCCCGCCAGTGGTCGTCGAACTGTTCACCGCTCAGGGCTGCGGCGGCTGCATCGAGGCCAATGCGGCGGTGGAGAAGGCGGCGGCCCAGCCGGGTGTCATCGCTTTGACTTACGGCGTCGATTACTGGGATTATCTGGGCTGGACCGACACCTTCGCCCGGCCCGAGTTCGTTCAGCGCCAGCGCGCCTATCGCGCCGCCCTGCGCCAGCGCGGCGTCTCGACGCCCCATGTCGTGATCGACGGCCGACGTCAGGTGTCGGGCGCCCGCAGCGTGGAGCTGGAAACCGCCATCGGTCAGGAGGCGGTGCGTCAGGCCTGGCCGCCGGAGATCGAATTCCGCGAGAACGGAGCCGGCGTCGGCGTCGGTTCCGGCCGCGCGCCGGTCGGAGGCGCCGAGGTCGTGGCGGTGACCTATACGCCCGGGCTTCAGGTGGTCGAGGTCCGTCAGGGCGAGAACCGGGGTCAGGTCGTGCGACACATGAACGTCGTGCGCGGTGTGACGCGCCTGGGCGAATGGCGCGGCCGCCCGATGCTCTACGCCCTGCCGTCCGCCCGCCCCGGCGAGGCCGTGGCGGTGCTGGTGCAAGGCAAGACCGACAAACGCATCTTGGGCGCCGCCGTCAGAGACTAGGCCCCGGCCTTCTTCGCAAAGCCCCACGCCGCGTCGCTGAGCGGGCCGACCTGGGCCGCCATCGTTCTGGCGTGGGCGTTGGCGGCGGTTCCGTCGCGGACGCGGCCGGCGATGCCCTGGCAGATCGCGGCCAGGCGGAACAGGTTGTACGCGTAGAGCCAGTCGAGGTTGGCGGGCCGCATGCCTGTCGCGGCGGCGTAGCGTTCGACGGTCTCTTCGACGGACGGAATGCCTAAGGCCTCCAGATCGGCGCCGGCGAGGCCGTTCCGCAGCGAAGCCGGAATAGCCCAGGCGATCAGCAGATAGGAGAAGTCGGCCATCGGATCGCCCAGGGTCGACAGCTCCCAATCCAGCACGGCGCGAACCTCTGCTCGATCCGGCGCCAGGATCATGTTGTCGAGACGAAAGTCGCCGTGGACGATGCGGCTGGGGCCCTCAGCCGGGAGGCTGTCGGGCAGGAAGGCGATCAGCCGGTCCATTGCCGGAACCGGCTCGGTCTCCGACGCATGATACTGTTTGGTCCAGCGGCCGACCTGACGCGCGAAATAGTTTCCGGCCTTGCCGTAGTCTCCCAGGCCGATGGCGGCCGGATCGAAGGTGTGCAGCCGGGCCAGCGTGTCCGTCTGGGCTTCATAGACGGCGCGCCGCTCCACGGGCGTCAGGCCGGGCAGTTTCAAATCCCAGAAGATCCGACCCTCGAGCTTGTCCATCACATAGAAGATCGAGCCGATGACGGTTTCGTCCAGGCATAGGGCATGAGGCTTGGCGACGGGGAAGCCTTGCGCGGCCAGAGCCGAGATGATCTGAAACTCGCGATCCACGGCGTGGGCGCTGGGCAACAGGACGCCGGGCGGTTTGCGTCGCAGCACATACGCGTGCGTGGGCGTCACCAGTTCATAGGTCGGGTTCGACTGGCCGCCATTGAACTGGCGCACCGTCAGCGGGCCGGCGTATCCCGAGACGTGGGCGCGCATCCAGGCGTCAAGCGCCGCCTCGTCCAGGCGATAGCGCGGATCGACCTCGCGCGTGCCGGAGAAGGCGCTTTGGGCGTCCAGCGGGGCGGCGTCGGTCATGCGGCGGTCCTCGTCGTTTCCTTGAGCCGTCCGGATCTCACGCCCGGTCCGGCGCGGCGATGATGGCCGCCTTCACCGCGCGACGCCAGCCGGAAAGCAGACGCTCGCGTTCGTCCGTCTTCATGCGTGGTTTCCAGCAGGCGGGCGCCTCGGCCGGGCGCGCCTCCAAGTCCGGCAAAAGGCCGACGCCCAAGGCCGCCAGGCGCGCGGCGCCCAGGGCCGTCATCTCCTGGAAGGCCGGCCGCTCCACCTCGACCTCGCAGATGTCGGCGACGAACTGCATGGCGAAACTGTTGGCGGTGACGCCGCCGTCCACCTTCAGCGTCTTCAGCGGCGGGGCGCCGTCGGCGGCCAGGGCGTCGAGCAGGTCGCGCGTCTGATAGGCCAGGGCTTCCAGCGCGGCGCGTACGAAATGGGCCGGACCGGAATCCCGTGTCAGCCCGACGATGGTCCCCCTCGCTTCCGGTTCCCACCATGGTGCGCCCAGACCGGTGAAGCCGGGGACCATATAGACCCCGCCGTTGTCCTTGAGGGTCTGCGCCATCGCCTCCGACTGGCGGGACTCCGAGATCAGCCCGACCCCGTCTCTCAGCCACTGAATCGCCGAGCCGGCCGAGAAGATCGATCCCTCCAGGGCATAGGCGGTCTGGCCGTCGGCCTGATAGCCGAGCGTGCCCAACAGACGCCGTGTCGAGGCCACCGGCTCCGCGCCGACATTGGCGACCAGGAAGGCGCCGGTGCCATAGGTGATCTTGGCGTCCCCGGCCTTCAGCGCCCCGTGCCCGACAAGGGCTGCCTGCTGGTCTCCGGCCGATCCGGCGATGGGCAGGCGTTGGCCGAACATCGCCGGATCGCTCTCGCCGATCACACCCGCGCAAGGGACGATGTCAGGCAGGGCTTCGCGCGGGATGTCGAACAAGGCGCACAGGTCGTCACGCCATTCGACCGTCCTCAGATCCATCAACGACGTGCGTGAAGCATTGGTCGCATCGGTGGCGTGGACCCGGCCGCCGGTCAGTTTCCAGATCAGCCAGGCGTCGATCGTGCCCAGCTTGACCTCGCCCTTCGCCGCCCGCTCGCGCGATCCGGGCACAGCGTCCAGGAGCCAAGTGAACTTGGTCGCCGAGAAATAGGGATCGAGGATCAGGCCGGTGGCGGTTTGGACTATCGGCTCGTTGCCCTGGGCGGTCAGGCGGGCGGTGACGTCGGCGGTGCGGCGATCCTGCCAGACGATGGCGCGATGCAGCGGCTCGCCGGTCGCCGCGTCCCAGATCACGGCCGTTTCGCGCTGATTGGTGATACCGATGGCGTTGAAGCGGGCGACGCCGCCGGCCTTGCGCACCACCTCTCGACAGGTCTGGAGCGTCGCGGTCCAGATTTCACCGGCGTCATGTTCGACCCAGCCGGACTTCGGGAAATGCTGGGCCAGCTCGATCTGGCTGACCGCGACGGGACGCAGATCCCCTTTTTCTTCGCCTACCGCATTGCCCGCTGCTTGAGGCGCGACCTCGAAGGCGATGGCGCGGGTCGAGGTCGTGCCCTGGTCGATGGCGAGGATCAGGCTCATGGTTCTCTCCCGGCTGCGTCTTGGGCTAAGGGGAGCATATGAAGACGCACCTGCCCAGCTATGAAGGCGTCCTCGACGCCGCCCGCCAGATCGACGGGGTCGCCGTCCGCACGCCCCTGCTCGAAAGCCCGGCTCTGAACGCGGCGGTCGGCGGGCGGGTTCTTATGAAGGCGGAAAGCCTGCAGCGCGCCGGAGCCTTCAAATTTCGTGGCGCCTACAACCGCATCAGCCGACTGACCGACGAGGAGAAGGCGCGCGGCGTCGTCGCCTTCTCGTCCGGGAACCATGCCCAAGGGGTGGCCGCCGCCGCCGCCATGGTCGGGACGCCGGCCATCATCGTCATGCCGTCGGATTCGCCTAGGGTGAAAGTCGAGGGCGTGATCGGCTTCGGCGGCGAGGTGCGCTTCTACGACCGCTGGACCGAAAGCCGCGAGGCCATCGGCGCGGCCATCGCCGCCGAGCGCGGGTCGATCCTGGTGCCGCCGTTCGATGATCCCTTCATCATCGAGGGCCAGGGGACGACGGCGCTTGAAACGCTGGATCAGGCGGATGCGCCCTTCGACCAGTTGCTGTGCGGCGCCTCCGGCGGCGGGCTGATGGCCGGGATCAACCTGGTCATGGCCGAGCGCAGTCCGGCGACGAAGGTGTTCGTGGTCGAGCCGGAAGCCTTCGACGACACGGCGCGGTCGCTGGCGGCCGGAGAGCGGGTCGGTCATCCACAGGGCGCGCCCTCGATCTGCGACGCTCTGATGTCGCCGATGCCGGGCGTGCTGACCTGGCCGATCAATCGACGGCTGGCGGGGGCGATCACCGTCTCGGACGCCGAGGTCGCGGAAGCGATGCGGTTCGCGTTCCGCCATCTCAAGATCGTCCTCGAAGCAGGCGGCGCGGTGTCGCTCGCGGCCCTGCTTGCCGGAAAGATCGAGACGAAAGGACGGACGACGGCCATCGTCCTTTCGGGCGGCAACGTCGATCCGACGCTGTACGCCGAGATCATCGAGGGGCGCTTCGGCGGCTGAGGGTCTTTCCTTCGTGACAAGGGTCGGCCAACCTCACATCAAATGAACTGAGGAAACGCACAATGACCAAGGCCAGCGAACTTCAGACGTTGATCGGCCAGGAGGTCGGGGTGTCGAAATGGTTCGACGTCACTCAGGCCCGTATCGACGCCTTCGCCGATTGCACCGAAGACCACCAGTTCATCCATGTCGATCCGGAGGCGGCCAAGGCCACGCCGTTCGGCGGAACAATCGCGCACGGCTTCCTGACGCTCAGCCTCGCGTCGGCCATGAGCTATGACACGGTGGCGCCGTTGGAGGGCGTCGTGATGGGCGTGAACTACGGCTTCGAAAAGCTGCGGTTCCTGGCGCCGGTGCCAGCAGGATCACGCATTCGCGGTCGCTTCAAGCTGTTGTCGGCAGACGACAAGGGCGGCGGACGCTGGTTGCTGAAACACGAACTGACGGTCGAGATCGACGGGGCCGAAAAGCCGGCGCTGATCGCGGAGTGGCTCGGGATGCAGATGGTCGATCCAAAAATCAAGCCGTGACACTCGCATAGGTTAAAATGTCTCGATGCGGGAGATTGTGACGCATCGACGGCCAGAGATTAACTATTCTGTGCGTGGACGCCAAATTCATCTGTATCATCAAGGCCACGGTATCGCCTTTGCTGATCGATACCGTCACGTTTCCGCCTCGACCTTTTACAGCAAGGCTGGTAAGACCCGCGTAGGCGGTAGACCCGCCCCCTACTATAACAGAGGCGGAGGGATACCCCCCTATGCGTATGAAGACTTTCGTGCTGGCCTCCAGCGCAGCGGCCGCCCTGGCCCTGTCGGCTGGCGCTGCATCGGCAGAACCCAATGGCTGGTACGGCGCCATCGACGCCGGCTACCACATGATCGACGATATCAACGCTGAATCGTCCACGACCGGCGCCAACTGGAACTGGGAAGTGAACGACGGCTGGGCGGCGTTCGCTCGCCTCGGC
>Ga0160435_1000028_pt1 | contig 125884 bp, 123 predicted proteins | sample HID1973K_E0MG_FD_108213 | JGI IMG/M metagenome (GOLD analysis project Ga0160435, IMG submission 108213) | Enriched mosquito-associated microbial communities from UW Madison campus, WI, USA - HID1973K_E0 MG | ecosystem: Host-associated > Arthropoda: Insects > Digestive system > Unclassified ...
AGCTCCTCGAGTTGGGCGATCTCGGCCTTCAGCGCGTCGCGCTCGGACTCGAGCTCCACGCGCGAGAACTTGGTGAGACGGCGCAGCCGCAGCTCGAGGATGTACTCCGCCTGCGGCTGCGACAGGTCGAAGACGTCCATGAGGCGCGTGCGCGCCTGCTCGCTGTCGTCGGAGGTGCGGATGACCTGGATGACCTCGTCGATGTCGAGGATCGCGATGAGGAGACCCTCGACGAGGTGCAGCCGCTCCTGCCGCCGCGCGAGGCGGTGGCGGCTGCGGCGGGTCACGACCTGCAGTCGGTGATCGAGATACACGCGCAGGAGGTCGCGCAGCCCCAGCGTCTGCGGCTGGCCCTCGACGAGCGCCACGTTGTTGATGCCGAACGAGTCTTCGAGCGGTGTCAGGCGGTAGAGCTGCTCGAGGACCGCGTTCGGATCGAAGCCGGTCTTGATGCCGATGACCAGCCGCAGGCCGTGGTTGCGGTCGGTCAGGTCGGTGACGTCGGCGATGCCGGTGAGCTTCTTGGCGGTGACGGCATCCTTGATCTTCTCGATGACGCGTTCGGGACCCACCATGTAGGGGAGCTCCGTGATGACGAGGCCCGTGCGCCGCGGTCCGAGCGATTCGACCGAGACCTTGGCGCGCGTCCGGAACGTGCCGCGTCCCGTGGCGTAGGCGTCCTTCACTCCGTCGAGCCCGACGATGACTCCGCCGCCGGGAAGGTCCGGCCCGGGGACGAACTCCATGAGCTCCTCGAGGGTCGCCTCGGGGTTCTCGAGCAGGTGGACGGCGGCCGCGACGACCTCGATGAGGTTGTGCGGCGCCATGTTCGTCGCCATGCCGACCGCGATGCCGGTGGTCCCGTTGACGAGGAGATTGGGGAAGGCGGCCGGAAGCACGTCGGGCTGCTGGAACTGACCGTCGTAGTTCGGGATGAAGTCGACGACGTCCTCGTCGAGGTTCTCGGTGAGCGCGAGCGCGGACGGCGCGAGCCGCGCCTCGGTGTATCGGGCGGCGGCCGGTCCGTCATCGAGCGAGCCGAAGTTGCCGTGCCCATCGACCAGAGGCACCCGCAGCGCGAAGTCCTGCGCCAGGCGGACGAGCGCGTCGTAGATCGCGGAGTCGCCGTGGGGGTGGAGCTTGCCCATGACCTCGCCGACGACCCGCGCGCTCTTCACATGACCTCGATCGGGTCGCAGGCCCATGTCGGCCATCTGGAAGAGGATGCGTCGCTGGACCGGCTTCAGGCCGTCCCGGGCATCGGGCAGCGCGCGCGAGTAGATGACCGAGTAGGCGTACTCCAGGAAGGACCCCTGCATCTCGGCCGAGACATCGACGTCCTCGATGCGTTCTCCGCCGCCGGGGGACACGGTGTCGGTGCGCGAAACGGCCATGGATTGAGCGGTCCTCCGAGGACAGGGACGTGAGTGACGGGAGGGGCGCCGCCGGGTGTGCGAGACTGACCCCGATGTCACTCAGCCTACCCGCGGACCCGCCGTCGGCCCGGAGCCTCACCGATGTCGTGCCGCAGTCGATCGCCGCCCTGGAGGGCCGATCGGACTGGTTCCGCCCCGCGCGGTCGGCGCTGGTCCTCGTGGTCGACGGCCTCGGCCGCGCCAACCTCTCGGCGCGCTCGGGACACGCGCGGTTCCTGACGGGACGGATGAGCAAACGCGATGCCGTGCGCACGACCTTCCCCTCGACGACCGCGACAGCGCTCACCACACTGCTCACCGGCCGGAACGCGGGCGAGCACGGGATCGTCGGCTACCGGGCGCGGGTCCCCGGCACCGATGCCGCCCCCAATCAGCTCAAGGGCTGGGAGACGGACGGCCTCGACCCGCTGACCTGGCAGCGCACCCCGCCGCTGCTCGAGAGCGAGGCGGCCGCGGGGAGGCCCTGCTTCGTCGTCACCAAGGCCGTGTACCGCGGAAGCGGTTTCACCCGGGCCACCCAGCGCGGGGCGCAGTTCGTCGCCGCCGACCGGCTGGAGGAGCGTCTGGCCCGAGCCGCCGAGCTCACAGCCGCTCACGACGGCGCTCTCGTGTACGTCTACGCGCCCGAACTCGACACCCTCGGGCACGCGCACGGCTGGGAAAGCGAACGCTGGACGGCGGGCCTCGAGCAGGTGGACGCCGCTGTGGCCGATCTCGACCGCGCGCTCGCGCCGGGAACCGGAGCCCTCGTCACCGCCGATCACGGCATGGTGGACGTCCCGGCGCACCGCCAGGTGCTGCTGCGCGAGGGCGATCCGCTCCTCGCCGGTGTGCGCATCATGGCGGGCGAGCCGCGGATGCTCCATCTCTACGCGGAGGAGGGCGCGGCGGCGGAGGTGCGAGCCTGCTGGGCGAATGCCGAGGCGCACCGATCGTGGGTCATCGGACGCGACGACGCGGTCGCCGCCGGCCTGTTCGGTCCCTTCGTGCACTCCGACGTGCTGCCGCGCATCGGCGATGTCCTTGTCGCCGCACGCAGCGGCGTCGCCTACTACGACGACCGGCTCGACGACAAGAAGCCCCAGCGCATGGTCGGCCAGCACGGATCGCTCACCGACGCCGAGCGGATCGTTCCGCTCATCCGCCTGGGCGCCTTCGCGGACTGACGCCCCGGCGGCTCGGTGGTGCCGGTGGACGGGTTCAGCCGTCCTCGGTGCGCGCGCCGAAGACGATCTCGTCCCACGACGGCATCGAGGTGCGGCCCTTGCGCCGCGCGGCGTCGGCGGGGGCCGCCTCTTCTTCGACCGTGGCGGGCTCATCGGCTTCTCGGCCCGCATCCTCGTACCCGGGCTCGAGGGCGTCGAACAGCGCCACCGGGCTGGAGGCGGCTCGCGGCGCGGCCGGCGCGGCATCCGACTCGCCCGGCATCGACTCGCGCTGCCCCCGGCGGCGACGGAGCGCCTCGAGGAGGTCGGCCGTGTCGGTCGAGGTGATCGCCTGGTCGGGCGCGCGCTTGATGGCCGCCTGCTGGACCGCGGGCGACGCGGGCTCCCGCACCTCGGGCGCGTCGATGTCGGCATCAGGAAGCCGGCGGGGTCCGAAGGCTCCGCTGTCGAATCGCGACGCGTCCTTCACACCCGACGTGTCGAGCGCACGCAGGCGGGGGATGAGCCCCTCGGGCAGCGAGCCCTGGCGCGACAGCTGCGTGGCGTCCGCGTTCTGTGGGGCGAGGGTCGCCCGTCGGGGATCGAAGGTCCATCGGGCGTCGTGGTCGACGTCTCCGGCGGTGAACTCGAGCTTCACGATCCACCCCGACGGCTCCCGCCAGCTGGTCCACCGTTCGCCGACGGCGCCGGCTTCGGCGAGCTTGGCGCGGACGGCGGTGCCGAAGGTCGGCTGGGCGTCGGGGTCGAGCTCGCCGCTGATCAGGACGGGCACCGCGAGCGCCTGGCCGACGACGTGCTCGCGTTCGGCCAGCACCGGGCCCTCGAATCGGGCGACGTCCTCGACGCGGATGCCGAGCAGGCTCGCCACCTCTTCCGCCGACAGGCCCGCGCGGATGTGCGACTGGATGTCGCGCGGACTCGGGCGCGCGGCGCGCGACTCGGGGTCGCGGGACGAGCGGCGAAGCTGCGCGCGAAGCGTCTCGTCCACGGGCAGGGCGAAGCGATCGCCCGACTCGGTGGCGAGCACCAGCACGCCGTCTTCGATGCCGATGACTTTGAGCTGCTCCATGCGAAACACCCTTCCGTTCCTGCCTGTCCGCCCATGGTGTCACGCGGCCCCTCGGATGCCGGGAATATCCGGCGCGCGCCGCGAGTTTGACGCGACGAACCCGACGGATGAAGGCGGGTGGACGACGGCATTTGCGAAATGCAGTGCGGTCGTGCAAACTATGGCCGCCCACACGGGCACGCGAATACGAAACCCTGGAAGTAGAGACGCTCGAGCAATGGCTACGGATTACGACGCCCCCCGCAAGACCGACGACGACAGCGAGTCGATCGAGGCCCTGAAGGAGCGCGTGCCCGACAAGCTGTCGGGGTCGGTCGACTCCGAGGATGCCGACAACCCCTCGGGCTTCGAGCTGCCCGGCGCCGACCTCTCCGACCTGGAGCTCGACGTCGTCGTGCTCCCCCCGCAGGAGGACGAGTTCACCTGCATCGAGTGCTTCCTCGTGAAGCACCGCACCCAGATCGACCACGAGTCGTCGGCCGGCGCCGTGTGCGTGGAGTGCGCCGCCTGACGACCCGATCGATGAGCGGCGATCCGCGTCGCGTTCAGGCCGCCTGAGCGCGACGGATCGCCGCCGCCACCCGGTCGGGGGTCCGCGTCGAGAAGACCCACTCCGTGACCGGATCCGACGGATCATGGAGCGGCACGCGCACGACTCCGTCGATCCCCGGCCTCAGCAGGTGCCACGCGGTCCGCGCGAGCCCCGGCCCCCGCATCGTCCTCGCCTCGTCGCCGACGGCGATCTGCGGCTCGCCGAGGAGGCCGACCGGCACGTGCGCCCGCCCGATCCGCAGCTCACCGGCCGCGACGGCGATCGACGGCGACGACGCCACGAGACCTCCCGTCACGAGGACCGCCACGATCACCCCGGCCACGAGAGCCAGTGTCGCGTCGACCGGCACGAACACGAGGGCGACCATCGGCGCGCTCACGGCCGCGGCGGCCAGCACCCACAGCGAGGGGCTCAGCCGCTCCCGGTAAACGGCGGCAGTCGGGCTCAGGTCGCTCGTCATGTTGTGCATTACCCTCGTGGAGTGATCCAAAATGTGGACATTCCCATCATCGCATCGCAGGTTCCGGTGTACGCCCACCCGGGTGACGCCGGAGCGGACCTCGTCTCGACCGAGACGGTCCGCCTGGAGCCCGGCCAGCGGGCGCTCGTCGGCACCGGAGTGCGCATCGCGCTTCCCGACGGCTTCGTCGCCTTCGTCGTCCCGCGCAGTGGCCTGGCCGCCAAGCACGGCATCACCATCGTGAACGCTCCCGGCACGGTCGACGCCGGCTATCGCGGCGAGATCAAGGTGTCGCTCCTCAACACGGACGCGACCGAGGCCTACGACATCGCGCCCGGCGACCGGATCGCGCAGATCGTGATCATGCCCGTTCCGCGCGTCACCTTCCTCCCCGTCGAGGAGCTGCCCGAGAGCAGCCGCGGCGAGGGGGGTTTCGGATCCACCGGCTATCAGACAGGAAATCCCGCATGAGCGATGGCGAGCTGCGCAAGCCCGACCCGATCGACCGCGCCGCATCCGGCCCCTTCGACGAGTCCGAGGCCAATCCGGTGCGCCCCTACATCGATCTCGGCGGCATCAAGATCCTTCCCCGCGAAGGACTGAACCTCCGCCTCGAGGTCGAGGAGCAGACAAAGCGCATCGTCGCGGTGGGCCTGGACTACGCCGACTCCACGCTCCAGGTGCAGCCCTTCGCGGCGCCTCGCACGACGGGGCTGTGGGACGAGACCCGTGAGCAGATCCGCCAGCAGATCCGTCAGCAGGGCGGCCGCGTCGAGGAGCGCGAGGGCCCGCTCGGCTACGAGCTGCTCGCCGAGGTGCCGGTCGCGGGCCCCGAAGGGGGCAGCGGCGGCAAGCGGATCGCCCGCTTCATCGGCGTCGACGGACCGCGCTGGTTCCTGCGCGGCGTCATCGGCGGCGCGGCCGCCGGAGACGTCGAGGCGGCGGAGAAGATCGAGGACCTGTTCCGCTCGATCGTCGTCGTCCGCGGCGGCACGCCGATGCCCCCGCGCGACCTCATCCCGCTGAAGATGCCCGCCGCGCCCGGTACCGCGTGAGCACCCCGCGCGAGGACGGCGCCGAGCCGCCGGCATCCGCAGAGGACCCCCGGCCCGGTCTGACGCCCCCGGAGCCCACGGCATCCGAGATCCTGGGTCAGGCGCTCGGGAGCGCGGCGCGGCGAGCCGGGCTCGACCCCGCCGCCGAGGCGTCGACGGGGCACGTCGTCTGGCATGCGATGGGCGGGTGGCGCGGACTGCTCGAAGCCGTGCTGCCCGGACTCGCGTTCGTGGTCCTGTTCACGGTGACGTCGGACCTCGTGCTCTCGCTCGTCGTGTCCGTGGCCATCGCCGCCGCGTTCACCGTGATCCGCCTCGTGCAGCGCTCCGCCCTGAGTGCCGCGCTCGGCGGACTCGTCGCGACGGCAGCGGCTGCGGGCCTCGCCCTGTGGACCGGCCGGGGGGAGGACAACTTCGTTCCGGGACTGATCACGAACGCCGTCTACGGCAGCGCGTTCCTCGTCTCCGCCCTCGTCGGGTGGTCGCTGATCGGCCTCGCGGCCGGCTTCCTGATGAACGAGGGGACCGCCTGGCGCGCGGATCGCCGCAAGCGCCGCGTCTTCTTCTGGCTCGCCATCGCGTGGTCGGCGCTCTTCTTCGCCCGCCTCGCCGTCCAGCTTCCGCTGTACTTCGCGGGCGACGTCACGACGCTGGGCACCCTCAAGCTCGTCATGGGGCTGCCCCTGTTCGCGCCCCTGGTGGCGGTCACCTGGCTCGCCGTGCGCGCGCTGTATCCGAAGGCGGATGCCGCGGCGGCAGCGTGATAGATTTATCTTGATATCGAGATAAATCTCCGCGCATGGCGGTTAGGGGAACCTCACTAGCCTGGGCCCCGGCGTCGCGCGAAGATGGAGAGCGACGCGCCCCTCGCCCGTCCACGCCGACGAAGGCGCCTGCGGCCCAGAATAAGGAGACCAGACGTGTCCACAGTTGACAGCTTCGGAGCCAAGAGCACCCTGACAGTCGGCGGCACCGACTACGAGATCTTCCGGATCGACACGGTCGCCGGTCACGAGAAGCTCCCCTTCAGCCTGAAGGTCCTCCTGGAGAACCTGCTGCGCACCGAAGACGGCGCGAACGTCACGAAGGCCCAGATCGAGGCCCTCGGCTCGTGGGACCCGGACGCCGAGCCCGACACCGAGATCCAGTTCACCCCCGCGCGGGTGGTCATGCAGGACTTCACCGGCGTGCCGTGCATCGTCGACCTCGCCACGATGCGCGAGGCCGTCACCGCGCTCGGCGGCGACCCGAGCCGGATCAACCCGCTCTCGCCGGCCGAGATGGTCATCGACCACTCGGTGATTGCCGACCTGTTCGGCACGCCCAACGCCCTCGAGCGCAATGTCGAGATCGAGTACGAGCGCAACGGCGAGCGCTACCAGTTCCTGCGCTGGGGCCAGACGGCCTTCGACGACTTCAAGGTCGTCCCGCCGGGAACCGGCATCGTCCACCAGGTGAACATCGAGCACCTCGCGAAGGTCATCTACGACCGCGATGTGAACGGCGTCCTGCGCGCCTACCCCGACACCTGCGTCGGCACCGACTCGCACACCACGATGGTCAACGGCCTCGGCGTGCTCGGCTGGGGCGTCGGCGGCATCGAGGCCGAGGCCGCCATGCTCGGCCAGCCCGTCTCGATGCTGATCCCGCGGGTGGTCGGGTTCAAGCTCACGGGCGAGATCCCGGCCGGTGTCACGGCCACCGACGTCGTGCTCACCATCACCGACATGCTCCGCAAGCACGGCGTCGTCGGCAAGTTCGTCGAGTTCTACGGCGCCGGCGTGGCTTCGGTGCCGCTCGCCAACCGCGCCACGATCGGCAACATGAGCCCCGAGTTCGGCTCGACCGCGGCGATGTTCCCGATCGACGACGTGACGCTCGACTACCTCCGTCTCACGGGCCGCGACGAGCAGGCCGTCGCGCTCGTCGAGTCCTACGCGAAGGCCCAGAAGCTCTGGCACGACGCGTCGGTCGAGCCCTCGTTCAGCGAGTACATGGAGCTCGACCTGTCGACGGTCGTCCCCTCGATCGCCGGCCCGAAGCGCCCGCAGGACCGCATCCTGCTGTCCGAGTCGAAGGCGCAGTTCGAGAAGGACATCCTGGGGTACGCCTCGGCATCCACGTCGAACGACATCGTCGACCTCGAGTCGAAGCACTCGTTCCCGGCCTCCGACCCGGGGAGCACCCCCGGAGACGAGGAGCCGGTGACCCGCGAGGTCCACATCAACAGCGGGGCACCCGTCAACGCCTCTACGCCGGTGACGGTGACGCCCCCGGAGGGCGCGCCCTACGTCCTCGACAACGGGGCGGTCACCCTGGCAGCCATCACGTCGTGCACCAACACGTCCAACCCCTCGGTCATGATCGCCGCGGGCCTGCTGGCCCAGAAGGCGCTCGAGAAGGGTCTCAAGCGCAAGCCGTGGGTCAAGACGACACTCGGACCGGGCTCGAAGGTCGTCACCGACTACTACGAGAAGTCCGGCCTCGACAAGGCGCTCGAGGGTGTCGGATTCTTCACCGTCGGATACGGCTGCACGATCTGCATCGGCAACTCCGGACCGCTCATCGAAGAGGTCTCCGCCGCCGTCAACGAGCACGACCTCGCCGTCACCGCCGTCCTCTCGGGCAACCGCAACTTCGAGGGCCGCATCAGCCCCGACGTCAAGATGAACTACCTGGCGTCGCCGCCGCTGGTGGTCGCCTACGCGCTGGCCGGCTCGATGAACTTCGACTTCGAGACCGATCCCCTCGGCACGGACCTCGAGGGCAACGACGTGTTCCTGAAGGACATCTGGCCGGCGCCCGCCGAGGTGCAGGACGTCATCGACGCCTCGATCTCGCGCGAGCAGTTCATCAAGCAGTACGCGACCGTCTTCGACGGTGACGAGCGCTGGAAGAACCTCCCGACGCCGACCGGTCCCGTCTTCGAATGGGATGCCGACTCGACCTACGTCCGCAAGGCACCGTACTTCGAGGGCATGACGATGGACCTCACCCCGGTCGCCGACATCCACGGCGCTCGGGTCATGGCGACCCTCGGCGACTCGGTCACGACGGACCACATCTCGCCCGCGGGCAACATCAAGGCCGGTACACCCGCCGCCCAGTACCTCACCGAGCACGGCGTGGCGCAGAAGGACTTCAACTCCTACGGCTCGCGACGCGGAAACCACGAGGTCATGATCCGCGGCACGTTCGCCAACATCCGGCTGAAGAACGAGCTCGTCTCGGCGGTCAACGACGGACAGCTCGTCGAGGGCGGCTACACGCGCGACTTCACGAAGGAGGGCGGCCCGCAGTCGTTCATCTTCGACGCCTGCGAGAACTACCAGGCGCAGGGCACGCCGCTCGTCGTCTTCGGCGGCAAGGAGTACGGCTCGGGATCGTCGCGCGACTGGGCGGCGAAGGGCACCAGCCTGCTGGGCGTGAAGGCCGTCATCACCGAGAGCTTCGAGCGCATCCACCGCTCGAACCTCATCGGCATGGGCGTCGTGCCGCTGCAGTTCCCCGAGGGGCAGAGCTGGAAGTCGCTCGGGCTCGACGGCACCGAGATCGTCTCGATCGAGGGCCTCGAGAAGCTCAACGAAGGCGTGACACCGAAGACGGTCACCGTGACGGCCGCCCCGAGCGAATTCTCGCCCGAGGGCAAGGAGACGATCGTGTTCGAGGCGAAGGTCCGCATCGACACGCCGGGAGAAGCGGACTACTACCGCAACGGCGGCATCCTCCAGTACGTCCTGCGCTCGCTGGTCTGACCTGCACCTGCGAAAGCCCCGGATCCTCGCGTCGAACGCGCAGGGTCCGGGGCTTTCTCGCATCGGCCCGCATAGAATCGGAGGATGAGCCTCCTCGCGTCGATCACCGGTCCCCGAGACCTCGACGCCCTGAGTGCGGACGAGCTCCGTCAACTTGCGCAGGAGATCCGCGACTTCCTCGTGGAGAACGTCTCCCGCACGGGCGGGCACCTCGGGCCGAACCTCGGCGTGGTCGAGCTGACCCTCGCCATCCACCGCGTGTTCGACTCGCCCTCCGACCCCATCGTCTTCGACACGGGGCACCAGTCCTACGTGCACAAGCTGCTCACCGGTCGTCAGGACTTCGCGGGCCTCCGTGCCCGCGGTGGGCTCGCCGGCTACCCGCAGCGCTCGGAGAGCCCTCACGACGTCGTCGAGTCCTCGCACGCGTCGAGCTCGCTCAGCTGGGCGGACGGGATCTCGCGCGCGCTCACCCGCACCGGCCGGAGCGACCGTCACGTCGTGGCCGTCGTCGGCGACGGCTCGCTCACCGGCGGCATGACGTGGGAGGCGCTCAACAACATCTCCGACGACAACGATCGCAATCTGGTGATCGTCGTCAACGACAACGGGCGCTCCTACGCTCCCACCATCGGCGGCATGGCGCGCTATCTCAACCGCGTGCGCACGACCGACGGCTACCAGCAGCTCCGGAGCACGTCCGACTCGCTGTTCCGCAAGCTCGGCCCGGTCGGCCGCGCGGTCTACCGCGGTGTCCGGGGAGGCACGCACGGCTTCCTCTCCCGGTTCACCAACAACGCCGCGCTGTACTCGAACCTCGACATCAAATACCTCGGGCCGATCGACGGCCACGACATGGATGCACTCCTCGAGACGCTCGAGCTCGCGAAGGAGTACCGCGCACCGGTCATCGTCCACGCGATCACCGACAAGGGCCGCGGCTACGAGCCCGCGCGCAATGACGAGGCGGATCAGTTCCATGCCGTGGGCAAGATCGACCCGGTCACCGGAGCACCCGTCGGCGGCTCGGACGGCGCAGCGTGGACCGACGTCTTCGCCCAGTCGCTCGTCGAAGCCGGCGAGCGGCGGGATGATGTGATCGCGATCACGGCCGCGATGCTCCGTCCCACGGGCCTGCAGCCTTTCGCTCAGCGCTTCCCCGATCGCACCTACGACGTCGGCATCGCCGAACAGCACGCCGTCGCGTCCGCCGCCGGTCTCGCGTTCGGCGGCCTCCACCCCGTCGTCGGGATCTACGCGACGTTCATGAACCGCGCGTTCGATCAGGTGATGATGGACGTGGCGCTCCACCGCGCCGGGGTCACCTTCGTCCTCGATCGCTCGGGCGTCACCGGCCCCGACGGTCCCAGCCACCACGGCATCTGGGACCTCGCGATGCTGCAGCTCGTGCCCGGCATCCGCATCGCCGCGCCGCGCGACGCCGCGCGTCTGCGAGAGGAGTTCGACGAGGCCCTCGCGGTCGACGACGCGCCCACGGTGGTGCGATTCCCGAAGGGCACGGTGGCCGACGACCTCCCCGCCATCGAGCGTCGCGCCGACGGCGTCGACATCCTCGCCCGCACCGAGGGGGAGGACGTCCTCATCATCGGGATCGGCTCGATGGCGCACCTCGCGGTCGACGTCGCCGAGCGTCTGCGCGCGCAGGGCATCGGGGCCACCGTCATCGACCCGCGCTGGGTGGTGCCGGTGGCACCGTCGGTCGTGGAGCTGGCTGCGCGACACCGCCTCGTGATCACGATCGAGGACGGCATCCGGGTGGGCGGCATCGGCACGCGCGTGCGCCAGGTGCTGCGGGAGGCGGGCGTCGACACCGCCGTTGACGAGCTGGGGCTCCCGGACGCGTTCATCGACCACGCATCGCGGGAGCAGATCCTCGAGGATGCCGGGCTCTCGGCGCCGAAGATCGCCCAGGACATCGTGGCGCAGGTTCTGGGGACGCGCATCCCCGTGGCTCGCCGCAGCGCGGATGCCGAACCCGCGCTGTGGGTGCAGGACGTCCCCGAGCCCGGGTCGCGCTCGCACTGAGACCTCGTGCCAGCATGGAGGGATGTCGACCGAGTCCCACCCTGCCCCGCACGCATCCGCGAATCTCAGCCGTGACGACACCGCGCGTCGCGCCGCTCAGATCACGGTGGAGACGATCGATGTCGACCTCGATCTGCGACGCGCGCGCGACCTCGACGAACCGTCCTTCTCGACGACGTCGACGCTCACCTTCTCCGCGACGACCTCCGAGACCTGGATCGACTTCCTGGGCGCCGCGGTCGACGCGGTCACCGTCAACGGCGAGCCCCGGCCGGTGGAATGGGACGGCGCGCGCCTTCGGATCGGGGGACTGCAGCCTCACAACATCGTCACCGTACGCGCACGGGGACTGTTCAGCCGCTCGGGCGAAGGCCTCCACCGCTTCACCGACCCGGTCGACGATGAGGTGTACCTGTACACGCAGTACGAGCCCGCAGACTGCCGCCGCGTGTACCCGTGCTTCGAGCAGCCGGATCTGAAGGCGCGGTGGCGCTTCGGCGTCTCCGCACCCGCGGACTGGAGGGTGCTCTCCAACGGTGTCACGACGCACCGCACCGAGGTCGACGGGGGAGTGCGACACGCTTTCAGCGAGACCTTGCCGCTGTCGAGCTACATCACCGCCGTTGCAGCAGGCCCGTATCACCGCGTCGACGGCGTATGGCAGGAGGGCGACCAGCGCGTGGAGCTGGGCGTGCTCTGCCGGGCATCCATGGCCCCGCACCTCGACGCCGAGGAGATCCTCGACATCACGCGTCGAGGGCTGTCGTTCTACGGCGCGGCCTTCGCCTCGCCGTATCCATGGGGCTCGTACGACCAGATCTTCGTCCCGGAGTACAACCTCGGTGCGATGGAGAACCCGGGACTCGTGACCTTCACGGAGTCCTACCTGTTCCGCGGCGCGTCGACGACGGCGCAGCACGAGGCGCGTGCGAACACGATCCTCCACGAGATGGCCCACATGTGGTTCGGCGACCTGGCGACGATGCGCTGGTGGGACGATCTGTGGCTGAAGGAATCGTTCGCCGACTTCATGGGCTCGCACGTGAACGCGGTGGCCGGTGGATTCCCCGACGCGTGGGTGAGCTTCGCCAGCCGCCGGAAGGGGTGGGCGTACGAGCAGGACCAACTGCCGACCACCCACCCGATCGTCGCCGACATCCGCGATCTGGAGGCGGCGAAGCTCAACTTCGACGGCATCACCTACGCCAAGGGCGCGTCGGTCCTCAAGCAGCTCGTCGCCTTCGTCGGCGAGGACGCCTTCTTCCGAGGCGCCCAGCGCTACTTCGCAGCCCACTCCTTCGGGAACACCACGCTCGCCGACCTGCTCGCCGCGCTCGAAGCGGCATCCGGCCGCGACCTGAGCGCGTGGAGCGACGCCTGGCTGCGGACGACCGGGATGTCGGAGATCAGCGTCGAGCGCGGGCCACGTCTCACCGTGGTCCAGACCGCGCCCCGCCCTCACCGCCTCACTGTCGGACTCTACGCGGAGGACGCCTCGGGCCGGCTCGTGCGGCGTGCCGGGGTCGACCTCGATATCGAGGACGCGACGACCGAGCTCCGAGCGCCCGTACTCCCGGACGCCGACCTCATCATCCCGAACGACGACGACCGGACCTATGCGAAAGTGCGGCTCGACGCCCGGTCGACGGATGCCGTGGCCCGCGGACTCAGCACCATCGACGATCCGCTGGCGCGATCGGTCGTCTGGGCTGCGCTGTGGAACGCCGTCCGCGACGGCCACCTCCCCGTCGCGCGCTATCTCGAGGTCGTCAGCCGCCACGCACCCGCAGAGTCCCACGTGTCGCTTCTCGCCGATGCGATCGCGCATGCGGCGTATGCGATCGGCCACTACGCCGACGACGGCGAGCGGGAGGAGCTGGCATCCGCCTGGCTCGACACCGCCTGGGACGCGCTGCACACCGCACCCGACGGCAGCGACGCGCAGCTCGCGTGGGCGCGCGGTGTGGCTGGCGCCGCCTCGATGCACCCCGGCCGCGCGGGCGAGATCGCGGCGATCCTCCGGGGCGCGTCATCGGGACCGACGGGGCTCGCCCTCGACCAGGACCTCCGATGGTCGTGGCTCATCGCGCTCGCGACGACCGGAAACGCGACCCCGTCGGACGCGGATGCCGAACTGGCCTCCGATCCGACCGCAACCGGCCGCCGCGCCCACCGCACCGTGCTCGCTGCCCGGCCGGATCCCGCGGTGCGGGAAGAGGCATGGCGGGCGGCGTGGAACGACCTCACCCTCACCAACGACCACCTCGACGCGACGATCGCGGGCGTGCGCGCCGGGGGACGCCGCGACCTCGTCCGCCCGTTCGATGACGACTACTTCGCCCGCATCCGAGACGTCTGGGCGACGCGCAGCATCGAGCTCGCGCGCCGGCTCGTCCGCGGGCTCTTCCCCGCGGCCGAGAGCCTGGAGGCCGTCGACCGCTGGCTCGCCGACAACGCCGACGCCCCGGCGGCACTGCGCCGGATCGTCATCGAGCAGCGGGACGGTCTCTCTCGCGCCCTGCGCGTCCGCGCGGCGCAGCGGGCCGGCTGAGCGGGCCCGCTGCGTCGAACGGTGTCAGCCGCCGATGCCGCGGATCGGCGGGTGGTGGAAGGTGTCGCCGAACGTACGCTCCGACGCCCCCTCGCGATCGAGGTACGGCGAGGCGCCGCCGTCGATGAACGGCCAGCCGGCCCCGAGGATGAGACACAGGTCGATGTCCTCGACCTCGGGCACGACGCCCTCGTCCAGCATGATGCGGATCTCCTGGGCCAGCCCGTCCTGCACGCGGCGGAGGATCGTCTCCGCGGATGCCGGATGCGCACCGACGACACCCTTCAGCGTCTTCTCGGCGGCCTTCGTGAAGCCTGTCACGCGGTCGCCCTTGTCCTTCTCGACGACGGCGTCGAGCTCCGCCAGCGCATGGAAGTTCTCGTGGGCGAAGAACCGATCGGGGAACGCGCGCACCATCGTGTCCTGGACGTGCGCAGCGACCTTCCAGCCGACCAGGTCGATGAGCTGGAACGGCCCCATAGGAAGCCCCAGGGGCCCGAACGCCTTCTCGACGTCGGCGACGGGGGTGCCCTCGTAGACCGCCCGCGCCGCTTCGCCCATGACCTTCGCCAGCAGGCGGTTGACCACGAAGCCCGGAGCGTCGGCGGTGAGGACCGCGTTCTTGCCGAGCCCGCGCGCGACGACGAAAGCCGTCGAGAGGGCGGCGTCGGAGGTGTGCGGCGTCTTCACGATCTCGATCAGCGGCATCACCGCAACGGGGTTGAAGAAGTGGAAGCCGACGAGCCGCTCGGGGTGGGCCAGCTGCGCGCCGATCTCCTCGACCGAGAGCGACGAGGTGTTCGTCGCCAGGATGGCATCCTCGGCGATCACCTTCTCGATCTCCGCGAACACGGCCTGCTTGACGCCGACCTCCTCGAAGACGGCTTCGATCACGAAGTCGCAGTCCGCATACAGGCTCTTGTCGGTCGTTCCGGTGACGAGCGATCGGAGCTTGTTCGCCGTGTCGCCGTCCAGCCGGCCCTTCGCCTCGAGCGCGCCGATCTCGTCGTGGATGTAGGCGACGCCCTTGTCCACGCGTGCCTGGTCGAGGTCGGTGATGAGGACCGGCACCTGGAGCTTCCGCACGAACAGGAGGGCGAACTGACTCGCCATCAGACCCGCGCCGATGATCCCGACCTTCGTGACCTTCCTGGCGAGCGCCTTGTCGGGAGCGCCCACCGGACGCTTGGCCCGCTTCTGCACGAGATCGAACGCGTACATCGAGGCGGCGAACTGGTCGCCCGAGACGAGGTCCGCGAGGGCCTCGTCCTCCCGGGCGAACCCTTCGGCCTTCGTACCGCTCTTCGCCTTCTCGAGAAGATCGAGCGCGACGTAAGGGGAGCGGGGGACCGTGCCGATCTTCGACTCGAGCATGCCCCGGGCCATCTTGACGGCGATCGGCCACTTCGTGAGTCGCTCGATCTTGCCGGGCTCGTTCTTGCGCTCGACCTTGATGCGGCCGTTGAGCACGCCGTCGGCCCAGCGCAGCGAGTCCTCCAGGTACGTCGCCGCGGGGAACTGCGCGTCGACGATGCCGTAGTCGAGCGCCTGCTGCGGCTTCAGCATCCGGTTCTGCTTGAGCGGGTTGCTGATGACGACTTCGAGCGCGTTCTCGATGCCGATCAGGTTCGGCAGAAGGTACGCGCCGCCCCAGCCGGGGATGATGCCGAGGAAGACCTCGGGAAGCGCGATGGCCGCCGCCGAGGCGTCGACCGTGCGGTACGTGGAGTTGAGCGCGATCTCGAGGCCGCCGCCGAGGGCCAGGCCGTTGACGAACGCGAACGACGGCACGCCCAGATCTCCCAGCTTGCCGAGGACGTGGTGGCCCAGCTGCGCGATCTTGCGGGCGTTGTCCTTCGACCCGACCAGCGTGATGTCGGAGAGGTCCGCGCCCGCAGCGAGGATGTACTGCTTCCCCGTGATGGCGACCGCGTGGATCTCGCCGGCGGCGGCTCGCGCCTTCAGCTCGTCCAGACGCGCGCCGAGCTCGGTGAGCGTCTGCGGACCCAGGGTGTTGGGTCGGTTGTGGTCCCGGCCGTTGTCGAGAGTGACGAGGGCGATCACCTTGCCGGACGGCAGGCGCACGTCGCGCACAGGGGAGTGCGTGACGACCTCGTCGGCGCTCAGGCTCAGAAGCGGCGTGAAGTCGATGTCTGCGTAGTCGGTCATCGGATCAGCGCTTCTTTCCGTCGTAGTGCGGGTTCTCCCAGATGACCGAGCCGCCCTGGCCGAGGCCCACGCACATGGCGGTGAGGCCGTAGCGGACATCGGGACGCTCGGCGAACTGCGCCGCGAGCTGGATCATGAGACGCACGCCGGAGGCCGCGAGCGGGTGCCCGAGAGCGATGGCGCCGCCCCACGCGTTCACGCGCGGATCGTCGTCGGCGATGCCGAAGTGGTCGAGGAGCGAGATCACCTGGACGGCGAAGGCCTCGTTCAGCTCGAAGAGCCCGATGTCGCCGATCGTGAGACCGGCCTTGGCGAGCGCCTTCTCGGTCGACGGGATGGGACCGATCCCCATGATCTCGGGCTGCACGCCCGCGAACGCGAAGGAGACCATCCGCATCTTCGGGCTGAGGCCGAGCTCCTTCACGGCGCGACCGCCGGCCAGCAGCGACATGGTCGCGCCGTCGGTGAGCGGGGACGAGGTTCCCGCGGTCACGCGTCCGTGCGGACGGAACGGGGTCTTCAGCGCGGCGAGGTCGGCCATGGTGGTCTGCGGGCGGCGGCCCTCGTCCTCTGTCGCCAGACCCCACGCGCCGTCGGCATCCTTCACGGCGACGGGCACGAGGTCGGGCTGGATCTTGCCCGCGTCGTAGGCGGCCTGGACCTTGTGCTGGCTGAGCATGCCGAACCGGTCGGAGCGCTCCTTCGTCAGGTGCGGGAACCGGTCGAAGATCCGCTCGGCGGTCACGCCCATGTTGAGCGCGCCGGGATCGACCATGCGCTCGGCGACGAATCGGGGGTTGGGGTCGGCGTTGCCGCCGATCGGGTGGTGCCCCATGTGCTCGACGCCGCCCGCGAGGGCGAGGTCGTACATGCCGACGCCGATCGAGGCGCCCATCGTCGTGACGCTCGTCATCGCCCCGGCGCACATGCGCTCGACGGCGAGGCCGGGAACGGTCTGGGGGAGTCCCGCGAGGATCGCGACGGAGCGGCCGAGCGTCAGCCCCTGGTCACCGGTCTGGCTCGTCGCCGCGATGGCGACGTCGTCGATGCGGTCGCCCGGCACCGCCGGGTTCCGCTCCATCAGGCCGATCGTCGCCTTGACGGCGAGGTCATCGGCGCGGGTGTTCCAGTACATGCCCTTCTCGCCGGCGCGCCCGAAAGGGGTCCGCATGCCGTCGATGAAGTAGACGTCCGAGAGCTCGGCCACACTGCCTCCAAGAGATTGAGATCCAGTCCAGCCTAAAGTGGTACCGGGTACCGCGAAATCGGTTGGGTCGAATCTACGAACCGGGTTCGGATGCCGTGGCGGCATCCTGCACGGATTCCACAAAGGCATCGGCGATCACCTGTGCCGTCTGCGCAACCTGCCAGGGCCGGGCGCCGTGGGCCACCAATGCCGCCGCCACGCTGTCGGCATCCGGCGGCTCGGGTGGGGTCCAGGCGATCCGCCGGAGGGTCTCGGGCGTCAGCAGGTTCTCGGTCGGCATGCGCAGATCGGCGGCCACCTGCTCGACGCGAGGACGCGCAGCCTTCAGGCGGGCGTCCGCCGCGGGGTTCCGATCGGACCACGCGCGCGGCGGGGGGAGTCCGTCGCCCGGAGCGCGTTCGAGCGGCAGCGTCTCGTCGGCGCGACCCGCCTCGATCGCGGCCCACCACCTGTCGAGCTGCGTGCGACTGGCGCGTCCGGTGAACTCCTTCACCCGGGCGAGGTCCTGCTTCGTGGCCGGATCGGCGATGACCGCCGCGACGAGCGACCGGTCGGGAACGAGCCGGCCCGGGGAGACGTCCTGCTGCTGAGCGAACTCCTCGCGCGCGGTCCAGAGGGAACGGGCGATCGCCAGCGACCGGCGACCCCGGACGGTGTGCAGCCCGCTGAGTCGGCGCCACGGCTCCTCGCGCGGTGGCTTCGGCGGGCGGGTCAGGACCGCGTCGAACTCCTGCGCGGCGATCTCGGTCTTCCCCTGCTCGACGAGCTCCTCCATGAGGACGTCCCGGACGTCGACGAGATGGAGGACGTCGAGGGCCGCGTACTCCAGCCAGGACTGCGGGAGGGGCCGTGTCGACCAGTCGGCGGCCGAGTGCGCCTTCGCGAGCGTGATGCCGAGCGTGTCCTCGACGACCGCGCCGAGCCCCACCTTCTCGTGGCCGAGCAAGCGCGCGCCCAGCTCCGTGTCGAAGATCGACGGCGGCACGAGCCCGTCCTCGCGCAGCGAGGGAAGGTCCTGGCTGGCGGCGTGGAGCACCCACTCGACGTCGCCGATGGCCTCCTGCAGGGCGGACATGTCGCCGATCGCCGGGGGATCGAAGAGGAAGACGCCGGCATCCCGGCGGAAGACCTGGATGAGGTAGGCGCGCTGCGAGTACCGGAAGCCCGATGCCCGCTCCACATCGACGGCGGCCGGGCCCGTCCCGCCGGCGAGGGCCGCGCACGCGGCCAGGAGTTCCTCGCGATCAGCGATCACGGTGTAGTCAGTCACGCGCATTCCTCTGTGCACCGAACACGGCGATGCCTTCCGACCCCGGGGGCAGCCCGGCGAGCATGCAGACGAGCTCGGCCCACGCGTCGAGGTGCGCCGCGAGGTCGCCCGACGGCGTCCACGAGGCGCGGAGCTCGATCTGCGCGCCGTCGCCTTCCGCGGCGAGGGTGCCGAAGCCCTTGGACAGTGTCTTCGTCGCCGTCCCGGATGCCGAGTGGAACGTCGCGCCGCGTGAGTGCAGCGCGTCCACGAGCCACGACCAGGCGACGTCCGCCAGCAGCGGATCGGTGCCGATCTCGGGCTCGAGGGGAGCCTGCGCGAAGCAGACGATGCGCCACGCGCCGCCCCACTGGTCGGGCTCGGCGTCGTCGTGGAGGAGGACGAAGCGCCCTGTCCCGTACTCGGAGTCGACGCCGTCGGCGGGAGGACGCACGTCGCCGGCGAACGCGACCGCGTCCGGCGCGAGCGAGGCGGGCGCGGCGATCTCGCGGACGATGAAGTCATCGCGGAAGGTCAGCGCGCGCAGGCCATCGGAGACGGCGTCGAAGTCGTCGCCGAGGAAGGGACGGGAGTCATCCACATCCACAGACTAAAGTGAGGCCACGATGAAGGCATCCAGGCGCGCCGTCGGCGCATCTCCGTCCGCGCTGCGCGCAGCGGTGTTCGTGCTCGCGGGCGCGCTCGGCGCCGTGACGGGGCTCCTCGCCTTCGTCGCGGGCCGGATGGCGCGGCGGGTCGTGACCCCTGCGGGGCGGCGGACGGACACGCGCATCCTCGATGTCGACGTGGCGGCGCAGACGATCACACTGAGCAGGAACGCCGACACCGCACTTCCCGGCCGCTACGGGCTGTTCACGGCAGGGACGGAGAGCTACCTGAAGCTCGGCTCGGTGCTCTCGGGCGACGAGTCGACCGTGACCCGCAAGCTCCTCACCCACATCGGCGCGGATGCGCACCTCGCCCCCGACGCCGCCTTCAGCGGCTGGTACTTCGACGCTCCCGAGCAGCTCCATCTGCCCTTCGAGTCGGAGCTCGTCGGCGCCGCCGTCGGCCCGTGCCCGGCATGGATCTTCCCGGCCGCCGCACCGTCGGACACCTGGGTCATCCAGATCCACGGCCGCGGCACCAACCGCGCGGAGTGCCTGCGCGCCGTGCCGCTGTTCCACGAGCTCGGGATCACCTCCATGCTCGTCTCGTATCGCAACGACGGCTCGGCGCCACGGAGCCGTGCGGGGACCTACGCACTCGGCGCCACCGAGTGGCGCGACGTCGACGCCGCCATCGGCGTGGCCCGCCGCCGCGGCGCGCGCCGCGTCATCGTCATGGGGTGGTCCATGGGCGGCGCGATCGCCCTCCAGATCGCCCTGAACTCGGCCCACCGCGACCTCGTCGTCGGCGTCGTGCTCGAATCGCCCGTGATCGACTGGCGCAGCGTCCTGTCCTACCAGGCGCAGCAGCGCGGGCTCCCCTCGTCCGTCGCGGGGCTCGCGATCGGGGCGCTGGGAGCCGAGTGGGCGACGCCGCTGACGGGCGCTGACGCGCGGATCCCGTTCGAACGGCTCGATGTGGTCGCGCGTGCCGCGGAGCTGCGGCATCCGATCCTCATCCTCCACAGCGACGACGACGGGTTCGTCCCGTCGGACGCGTCGCACGATCTGGTGGTGGCGCGGCCGGACCTCGTCGAGCTCCAGGTCTTCGACACCGCGCGCCACACGAAGCTGTGGAACTACGACCAGGACCGATGGAGCACCACCATCCGGGACTGGCTCGACGCGCACGATCTCTCGCCGCAGCGCGCGTGACCGCCCGGCTCGCGGGGCCCGCACGTGCCTCTAGGGTTGAGGGGTGAACAGCGTCCCGGCCGGCATCGTGCACCTCACCGACCGCACGCCGCAGGTCTCGGGCGCCGAGATGGTGGCCGCGCTGGTCCCGCCGCCCCAGTTCGACGACGCGACCTTCGAGACCTACCGCGCGGACCCTCGGTTCCCGTCGCAGCAGGCGGCGAAGGACGTGCTGACGACCTTCAGCGGCGGTTCGCGCACCCCCGCCCGAGGCGGCGGCCTGTTCCGCCGACGCGAGAAGGCACCCGAGCTGAAGCCGGGCGTCTACCTCGACGGCGGCTTCGGCGTCGGGAAGACCCATCTGCTGGCGTCGATCTACCACGCCATGCCCGCGCGTCGGAAGTACTTCGGCTCGTTCATCGAGTACACCGCCCTCGTCGGCGCACTCGGCTACCAGCAGACCGTCGAGCTGTTCCGCGGTGCCGACCTCCTCTGCATCGACGAGTTCGAACTGGACGATCCGGGCGACACCATGGTCATGACCCGGCTGCTGGGTGAGCTCGTCCACACAGGCACGCGGCTCGCAGCCACGTCCAACACCCCCCCGAATGCGCTCGGCGAGGGCCGCTTCGCCGCCCAGGACTTCCTCCGTGAGATCCACGCGATGTCGGCGAGCTTCCAGACGCTGCGCATCGACGGCACCGACTACCGGCAGCGCGCCGTCGACGGCCACGCGCGGTCTCTGACGGATGCCGAATACGCCGACGCCCTCGCGGCGGCGACGCCCCCGGCATCCGACGACGCGTTCGGGGATCTCGTGCGCCACCTGGCCTCGGTCCACCCGTCGCGCTACATCCGGCTGATCGACGCCGTCGCGACGATCGGGCTCCGCGACGTCTCCTCGCTCGACGACCAGTCGGCCGCGCTGCGCTTCGTCGCCTTCGTCGATCGTGCGTACGACGCGCAGGTCCCGGTCCGGGCGACCGGCGTGCCGCTGGACGAGGTGTTCTCGGACGAGATGCTCGCCGGCGGCTACCGCAAGAAGTACCTGCGCGCCATCTCGCGACTCGTCGCTCTCACCCACGCCTGAGCGGATCCACGGCGGGCGCCCGGCCCGCCGAAACGTGAAGTTTACGCAGGGCGACCGCGTGTAATCACCTCGAAACACGAGGGGCCCCTCGTCGGTAACGGCGCGTCGCGACACTGGGGGCACCCGACGCTACACCTGCGTCCCTGCAGAGAGGTTTCTTTCGAGATGGATCAAGGCAACACCGCATTCATCCTCATCGCCGCAGCACTCGTCCTGTTGATGACGCCCGGTCTGGCGTTCTTCTACGGCGGACTGGTGAAGGCGAAGAGCGTCATCAGCATGATGATGATGAGCTTCGGAGCGCTCGGCCTCATCGGCGTCCTCTGGGTCATCTACGGCTACGCGATCGCGTTCCCGGGTGCTGAGGGCACGATCTTCCCCTGGGCGATCGACACCGGGGCCATCGGCCTCACCAACGTCCTCGAGACGCCGGAGGGCGCGGCCTTCCCGCCGCTCGCCTTCGTCGCCTTCCAGGCCACGTTCGCCATCATCACCGTCGCGCTCGTCTCGGGCGCCATCGCCGACCGCGCCAAGTTCGGCGCGTGGATGATCTTCGCCGGCATCTGGGCCACGGTCGTCTACTTCCCGGTCGCCAGTTGGGTCTTCAACTTCGGCCTGGCCGAAGACGGCAGCTTCGCCTACGGCGGCTGGATCACCCACGGCCTCCAGGACGTCTTCGGCGTCGGGGCGATCGACTTCGCCGGTGGAACCGCTGTCCACATCAACGCCGGTGCGGCCGCGCTCGCCCTCGCGCTCGTCCTCGGCAAGCGCGTCGGCTTCCAGAAGGGCGTCCACGTCCCGCACAACCCGCCGTTCGTCCTGCTCGGCGCCGGCCTCCTGTGGTTCGGCTGGTTCGGATTCAACGCCGGTTCGGAGCTCGCCGCCGACGGCACCGCCGCCCTGGCGTTCGTCAACACGATCGCCGCTCCCGCCGCGGCGCTGCTCGCCTGGCTGCTCGTCGAGAAGATCAAGGACGGCAAGCCCACGTCCGTGGGTGCCGCCTCGGGTGCCGTCGCCGGTCTCGTCGCGATCACCCCGGCCTGCGGCTCGCTCGACCCGATCTGGGCGATCGTGCTCGGTCTCATCGCCGGTGCCGTCTGCGCCCTGGCGATCGAGCTCAAGTTCAAGTGGGGCTTCGACGACTCGCTCGACGTCGTGGGCATCCACCTCGTCGGCGGCCTCATCGGCACGCTCTACCTCGGCTTCTTCGCCCGGGGCACGGGCCTGTTCATGGGCGGCGACGCCAGCCAGCTGATCGTGCAGACGATCGCGGCACTGTCGGTGCTCGTCTACTCCTTCGTGATCGCCTACATCATCGGCTTCGCGATCGAGAAGACCATCGGCTTCCGCGTGAAGAACGAGGACGAGATCGCCGGCATCGACACCGTCGTGCACGGCGAAGAGGGCTACGTCCTGGCCGACACCAAGGCCTGACCGCTCGCACAGCACCCGGAGGGGCGCAGGGCTTCGGCTCTGCGCCCCTTCGGGTTGCTACCCTGACGCCATGAGCGCGACCGAGAGGGACGGCTTCGTCCAGGGCCTTCTGAAGGGGATCGTCAACGTGCTGGGGGGAGGCGCTCCCGTGCTCGACGAACAGCTCCAACGGGCGGCGGATGCCGATGCGGCAACTGACGCGGCAGCCTCGACCCGCACGGTCGAGCTCGACCCGGCATCCGTCCCCGGGCTCCGCATCACGTACGCACCCGACCGCGACGGCGACCCCGACGCGGGTGAGATCGTCTGGACATGGGTGCCGTACGCCGAGAACGACGGTCGCGGCAAGGATCGGCCGGTGCTCGTCATCGGGCGGCAGGATGCCAGCCGCGTGTATGCCGTGCGCCTCACGAGCCGCGCGCACGACGGGGAGCGCGACTTCCTGTCGATCGGCCCGGGGGAGTGGGACTCCGCCGGGCGGCCTTCGTGGGTCGACGTCGACCAGCTGTACAGCGTGCACGCGGACGGCATGCGGCGCGAGGCGGCCGGACTCGATCCCGAGCGCTTCTCCGTGGTCGCCCATGCCCTTCAGCAGCGCCACGGCTGGTCGGTCGGGCCGTCATGACGGTGTGGGGCTGGCTCCGACGACTGTTCGGACGCCCGAGCGGCCGGAACGATGCCGGCGCGGGTGCGGTCTTCGAGGCGACGTCCACGTGGGAGATAGCCCACCCTCGCGCGCACGCCGTCCACATCGTGTACGCGCCCCGCCGCGACGGCATCCCCGATGCGGGTGAGGTCGTCTGGGCCTGGGTGCCCTTCCAGGAGGATCCCTCGCAGGGCAAGGACCGGCCGATGCTCGTGATCGCCCGCCATGACGTCCAGAGGGTCTTCGCCCTCAAACTCACGAGTCGCGCGCCGAAGGGCCGCGACGACCACCTTCGTATCGGCGTCGGCTCGTGGGACCGCGAGAGTCGCGAGTCCTGGGTGGACCTCGACCAGCTGTACAGCCTCCACCACCGGGGAATCCGGCGGGAGGCCGCGGCCCTCGACCGACGGGTGTTCGTGCAGGTGGGTCGCGAGCTCGCCCGTCGGCACGGGTGGCGATTCGACGGCTGACCGCCTGGGGGCACCCGGACGAACGCGAAAGCCCCCGCTGTCGCAGGGGCTTCGTGGTGGGCGATACCAGACTCGAACTGATGACCTCTTCCGTGTGAAGGAAGCGCGCTACCAACTGCGCCAATCGCCCAGGACTCCAGGGGAGCCGAGAATCGATGCTACCCGATGCGGGGACCCGGATCGAATCGGAGGACGGGACACGCGCGGGGCGCGCCCGGTTTTGCAGTTCCAAATTAGTGGGCTAAAGTCGTTCAAGCGCCCGGGGAAACCAGGGAGCACGCGGATGTAGCGCAGTTGGTAGCGCATCACCTTGCCAAGGTGAGGGTCGCGAGTTCGAGTCTCGTCATCCGCTCGAGTGCGGGGATCCCTATCGGGGATCCACGACACGTGGGTCGAACCACACACGGTGGCGTGGCCGAGCGGCTAGGCACCGGCCTGCAAAGCCGTTTACACGGGTTCGAATCCCGTCGCCACCTCGCTCACAACTGAATACGCCTGTACAGGCGCGATTGGCGCAGCGGTAGCGCGCTTCCCTGACACGGAAGAGGTCACTGGTTCGATCCCAGTATCGCGCACCACGAAACCCCCGGATTTCCGGGGGTTTTCTGCTTTCCGGGGCACGCGTGCAACATACGTGCGAGATCGATCCCGGATCTCATGCAATAGTGCGAGCACCGCACGCACCCAGTACAACCTCAGTATGACCAGGGGAAAGTACGCCAGTCGCAGCGCAGCCACACAGGCCCGCGCCACGATGGCCGCCGACGTCGACACGTACCAGCGCAAAGTCCGCGAACTCTCCGCTCGAGTGCGCGAACTCGAGGAGGAGCGCACGAGCCTCTCCGCGACGCACCGCGATCGCGTGCGCATGCTTGAGGGTCTCGTCCAGGAGGGCACCTCAGCGGCAATGCAGGCAGCGCACCTCGAGATTCGATCTCTTCGGGACCAAGTGGGCGCGGCACGCGCAGCGGCCCGAGAGAACCAACGGAAAACTGAACGGATCGTTAGCGGCCTCCGGGACCACTTCATGGAGTCGCACGGTATGACTCCTCCGCAGGCGATCGAACAGGTCCTCGTAGTCATGGGAGAGGCGGCGCAGCCGATCCTCATTCAGGACCAGGACGTCATCGCCCACCGGAAGGGGATGCCCACCCAGGTGATCGAGCAGATCCAGCGAGCGCAAGGCCGGCGTCGGTGACCAGGTGGGCACGTGAGGCTGAGCTCACTGCAAACATGACCGGCAAGATCGACTCTGCGTACATGGCGGAGGTCGAACGTATGACCGCGGCGAGGGAACGGGACTGGGAACGGGAGATCCGCGCCGCCCAGAGTGCGCTCGCCAAGTCCGCGAAGAACGCGGAGAAGCAGCGGGCCATAGCGGCCAGATCGAAAACCAAGCGCGAGCGGGCACTGGCGGCGCGCAGAGAGGCCGTTCTTTGGGAGATGGTGGAACTACGCCGGGTCGAGCTTGACGCGCTCCTACGCGTCATGCAGGCGTCGCCTGCATCCTCCGCGCACCGCGGCGTGAGGTCCTTCGGGAAGGTGCCGATCGTGCACGGGGCGCTCCTCTAGGCTCGAGGGCGGGGTCCGGAGGTGCTTCGTCCACTTCCGGGCCCTCCGACCTAGCTGGTGCTGGAAGGGGGTCTCGTGGAGTTGATGAACGAGACGTTCTGCGCGATCTGGGTGAGCTCCCACTCACCGAACGCTGTCTGAACCTTCTTCCGTGAGGTATAGACGGCGACCGGGCGCGCGCGAACCCACTTCGATGGGTCGACGATGGCATGCACGTCTACCACCGCGACAACTTCCACAAGTTGGTGTCGCTCGAGCCGCGTTGTGCCGTCGGTTCCGTCGCCTCGAAGCTGCGTCGAACCCTGACCCACGATTTCGATCTCCCAGTACGCGTCAACGAGCTGTGTCGCTTGATTTCCCGTGTTCACAATGTGCAGGATGAACTCCGCCCAGACGGTGGGCGAGCCGTGGCTGCTCGACATCCGTTGGCGTCCCGACACGCTCACCACGGGTCGCTCCCAGCGGAAGTACATGATCACGCCCGCAAGAGCGGTCAGCAACGAAACTGCAAGCGCGATCGTAGACAACACGTCCGAGTAGGCCACGACACCTTCACTACCCATCGGTGTGAGCCATGGGCTGGGCGTGGGTTCGTCGGTCATGAGCCAACCATGGCGCACACGCTGTCACCTGTCTAGGCAGATTGAGCCCTCTTGTTTTGCAACCAGCGCCGACCAATGACCGCGAGTCATACCCTTTTTTTGCGGGTCATTCCTCGGTGTCGAGGGGGTCCGACTGACTGCTCCAGCGTCGCCACCGGTCAAGTACCTCAGGGTCATGAGCGGCCACCCACGGGCGCAAGTCGACGCCGAGCTCGTCTCTGCCCTGGTTCCGCATCTTGTCGTACTCAAGCTGCGCCTGAAGCGGCGACAGCGGCCGATACGTCTCCTTCACGGACTCGACGACATGCCGGAACGCCCGTCCAATCACGACCAGGTCGCGTGGCTCGAGATCTCCGTCTTGCAGGTCGCCGAGCCGGATCAAGAGGTCTCTCGAGGGACTACCTTCGGGCACGAGGTACCGGTCTGCAACGCGGCGTGCGATCTCGCCGAGGGAAACGTCATCCACGAGCGCCACCCTAGATCGCGTCAGCGTCCCAGGGGGAGTCCTGGGCCGGAGGCCGCGTCTCGCGCTCCTCCCGCTGCTGCTCCTCCATCACCACGATCAGGTCCACCAACCGCGAATGCTCCCGGATGAGGCCTGACAGACCCGGCCGCCCCGCAGCGATCGCCGCCTCGGTCGCCGTCAACGCCCAACGCGCCCGCTCGAGCCGGTCGATCGGGGCGACGCCGTCATCCTGGGCCGGCACCGCAGCAAGAGCGGGCCTACCCGCCTGGTCCCGCTTGCGCTGCGCCTCCCGATGAGCCCGCTTGCACACCTCGCATGGGTCCTCCCCAGCACGCTGATGGCGCTTGTACGCACCCGGCGTCCCATGCGGGAAGAGTCCAGCGGTTTCGGTCATGTCCCAGAACTTTCAGTGGGGGAGAGATACAGATGACTCGCGGGTCATCTCGACTCTGGCGTTCGCAAAGAACGGGCGGCCATTCCTTTGAAGGCGGGTCGGAGGTGGTTCTCCATGAAGTAGGTGACGACGCCGCCCGTGTTGTCGCCGGAGATCCGTACACCGTAGAGCCACCACAGTCCGTCTTCGGTGAGGCGTCGGTCGATCACCCACCCGCGTTGACCATTGCTCGCGGTGACGTCGTCGGCGATCTTGAAGCTCGGCGGGTCGGTGGGCGTGGGTTCAGTCATGGTCGTCTCTCATGTCGTCGATGGCATCGCGGCACTCGGGCACCTGACGGTAGAGGGAGCCAATCGTCCCGAACGCGAATGCTGCGAGCCGCTCGAGCGTCTTGCGGTCGAGGTTTCGGAACATGGTCCCGGAGATCTCGTAGTTCCGTTTCGCGTTCGCGTCGATCAGGTCCTGCCCGAGGGCGAGGAAGTCGTCGTACGCGCCCTCGACGTGGTCGTTCATCCCAGCTGCCCCTTGGCTCCGTAGCTGCGGCCGATCGCGCCGCCTCCGAGTGCTCCGGACTTCGCGCCGACGGTGATGTTCACCCTCGTGTTTGCGATGCGGCTAACGATGCGGTCCACCTCCCGGCGAGTGTTGTCCCGCACACCCACAGGGAGCTTCTTCTCGTTCAGCTTCTTCCGTTCGAGCGCGTCGAGGTCCTCGTAGGCACGTTTGGTCTTCGCGTCCACGACGATCTCCTTGCCGTCGGGGAGGGTGACGATCGCGTTGCCGAGGTCGTCGGTTTCCTTCGTGGCGGTTCCGACCTGTGACGCGTACCGGTACAGCGCGCCGGCCGCGTTGTCGGCACGCTTCTGCCCTTCGGTCATCTCGTCGGTCTGCTTGTTCAAAGCCTGGTTGCCGCGGGAGACCTCGTCGCGGAGCTTGACCTGCTCCTGCGTGAGCTCACCCGTCGAAGCCGCGTAACCTTCGCCCTCCCGGATGACGCCTTCGATGGACTTCTGGTACTTCTCGGTCTTCTCCGCGAGGGTGTCCTGCACCACGGCCAGTGCGGTGCCGTCGCCGGCCATCGCGAGCATCGCGGTCTGCACGTCGACGCCCCAGTCACGTGCGGCGTCCTTCGCTTTCTGGTAGCGCTCCGGGTCCGTGGCGATGTCCTGCACTTCCGCGACGACATACGCCGCGCCGACGATCTTCCCCGACCCGTCGAGGTAGGCCTGAGCCCACTCCCCGACGCGCTCCTTCGACGCGTTCTCCTCCTCCTGGATCAGCTTGAACGCGTTCACGATGGCACCCAGCCCGGCCGCACCCGCGATGCCGAGGGCGGCGGTCCCAATCCCGCCGATGCCGGCCGTAACACCGCCGAGGGTGTCCCCGACGACGTCGGCGAGGGACTCGAAGTCACCTCGTGCGGCGTTCGCGATGCCCTCGCCGAGGTTCTGACGGATCTCACCGCCGACTTCGGACGCCTGGTCGCCCATCTTGCGGGTGTTCTTCACCGCGACGTCGCGGGTGTCGTCCGAGGCGCGCTTGACGTCCTTGTACGCCTGCTTGAACTTCCGGCGGAGCTCGTCGGACTCCCGGTCCGCGGTGCGCGACAGGTCGCGGAAATCCCGCTCCATCCGGTCGGTCGAGTCTCCGCCTTCTTTACTCAGGTCGTGGAGTCGGTCACCGAGCTCGTCGACGACGTCAGCAACGTCCCCGACGCCGCGGACGGCTTCGCGCACGTTCGCCAGCACATTGATGGAGATGCCGTTCTGCGCCATCACTTCACCCCCAAGAACGTCAACGCGTCAACCTCGTGCACTTCGTCGGCGTCGCTGTCGCCGAGGAACTCGACCTCGGTCGGTGCCTGTTCGGGGATGGGCCGGAAGATGCTCATGTCTTGCCTCCTAGGTGGTGGAGGGGGCGGCGTTCAGATCCGCCGCCCCCGTCTGGTGCGCTGCGGGAGCCATTGCAGGGTGAAAGGAGAAAGGGCCCCGGTTCCCGCATCCTTCCCCGGCGGGCGTGAGGAGGGCCGCCCGGCTGGAGGGGTGAGGTTGACGCACGTTCATTGCCGGGCGACGCTCCGCGCGTAGGCGAGTGCGTTCGCCGCAGTCGGGTTCTCCGCCCAGCGGCGGCTGGTGATCTCCTCGGAGTCCCCACCTGTACCGCGGCCCGTAACAAACCCACGGCGGAGCTCTTCGGCTCCTGCCCGGTCGCCGCGGGCCTCGAGGTCGAGGGCCATGTTGACGATGAGCATCGCGGCGCGTTCCTCCTCGTCCTGGCCGGGAGTGATACCAACCCAGTGCCTCGGGAAGGTTCCGGTGCCGCGCTTGCTCGCGGAGTATTCGATGCCCATGTGCTGCTCCTAGCTGACGTAGGGGACGAGGTTCTCGACGACGGGCCACCGGAGACGCTTCCGCACCTCGCGGGAAAGTTCCTTCTCCGCGGCGTCCACGACGGCGCGGGCCTCCTTGACCGCTCGCGGCTTCGCCATGCTGCTCCGGTACCGGGCCATGTACTCCGCCTCATACAGACGGTTACGTTCCAGCTGCGCATTGTGGACTTCCGCGGCGAGGGCACGGTCCGCGAGGTAGGCGGCTTCCGCCTCACGCTGGCGGCGGACGTGGTCGCCGACGTAGCGGCGGGCGTCGGCCTGAGTGACCGCGAGGCGACCTGCCCAGTCCTCACCGATCTTGATCCCTGCCGCGCTAAGTTCTTGCGCCATCGCCGCTTCGGACTGCGCTGCGCCGAGGATGATCTCCGCGATCTCCCGGACGGTGACTTGCTGCTGTTCTGCCATGGTTTCAGCCTCCCGGCTTGTCGAATTTCTCGGTCATTTCTCGATGGTCGAGGGTCTGCAGGTCGTGCAGTACGTGCGGCGACGACCACGTCCTGCGTACTCGCCTAGCGGGCGCCCACACCGTCGGCAGGACGCCGGCGAGCGGAGGGAGGTCCGCAGGGCCTCGAGCTCGGCGAGTTCCTTAGCCGCTGCGATGCACTGCGCCCCGAGCTCCTTGTTGCCGTTGATGTGGGTCCCGACGAACCGAAGGAGTGCGACGGCTCGGTCGACGGGCGCGGCGCTCATTCGCCCTCGTCGCGTCGCCGGGGCTCGGTGAAGTCGGTCATGTGCGGGATGGGGTTGCGGAGCCAATACTGAGATCGGCCGTCCTGCCGCCACCCGCATCCGTGGACGCACCAACCGCTGGTGTCGTCGAACTTGTGCGCGAGGTCGCGCACGCAACCGCCGGTCATGCTGCGACCGCCTCGGGGGAGCATCCGCGCTGACAGTGGCGATCGTCGATCAAGACGTGCCCGCACATGCCCTTCGTCGGCGTGCTGGCGACGGCTCGCCCGTCGTCGGCGGCACGCTTCCCTTTCCCCTCTCCCTGGGAGGGGAGGGGACGGGACGGGGCACCGTCACTCACACTGTGCGTAAGGCCCTTACTCACTCGCTGAGAAGACTTCTGAGGGCAGTTCTTCGTGCACTTCGAGTGGTCGCCGCTGGCGTGCAGTTCACGGCGCTCGCGATAGAGGGCCTGGTCGTCAGCGTTGCGCTGCTGACGCCGGCGCACCGCCTCCGCGGGTTCCTGATCCGACCAGTCGATCTGCAGCTTGCCGTCGGCCGCGTTCGCCCACAGCCCAGCATCGACGCATTCGGCGATGGCCGACTCGGTGTTGATCTCGGGGAGGAGCCGTCTCAGGCGCGACAGGGACACGACCCCGTCGGTCAGCTGCTTGTTGCACCAGACGAGGGCGTACACGTGGAGGCGGAAAGCCTCATGGGAGAGCTCGTTGATCGACTCCTTGTCGTAGAAGTCGTCACTGAGCTTCGTCCAGGTCACGCGGCACCACCGATGCGCCGGCCGACGTCGTCCAGGTTGACCCGGACGAGCCGCGGACCGATTCGCTTCGCGGGGACGTCGCCCCGAGCGATCATGTTGCGGACCGTGCGTGTGGAGACCTGCAGCGCCTCGGCCGCCTGCGGAATCGTGATCCAGCCATCGGACACAGAAATGGGCATGAGTGAATCCCTTTCGGATTCACGCATGCCCAACGCGTGTCGTCTACGGACTGCCGTCCAGATGGCCTGAAGTTGTGTACTACACGCTACCTAAAGGCAGCAGGGGGAAGGTAGCGACACGCCGCGGCGACGCTGCGGCCGACCTGTAGGCCAGTCGCAGGTTCGCCCACGGCACCCAATGGATGAGGCGACTGCGGTCGACGGCCGGAAGGCCACGATCGGCTCGTCGCGCGTCGGCGTCAGAAATGGTGTGCGGGATGCCACCGTGCCGAAGGCACGACTCAACGTGAACGCCGCGGTCGACGTCGATCCACACGGCCTCGTCGGCCGGGAAGCGATCGACCACCTTCAGCACGCGGTTGCATCCGCGAGCGCCGCAGACGATCTTCACTGTCACGTCTGACGCCTGCCCCCGCGGATTGTTCTCGCTCACGGGATCATCTCGTCGAATGTCAGCTTGGGGGAGTACGGAAAGCTGTCACGGTCGGAGCACCGCCGCTGCAGCGCATAGGTGTTGAACTCGAGCGCGCGAAACAACGCCAAGAGCAGCCGGCGATTGGTCCAGTACTCAGGCGTCACACGCTCGAAGACAGCGCCCTCGAGGATTGTCCAGGCGTCGGCCGCGGACTGACTGCGCCACAGGCTCTTCGCCAGTTGTACCCCAAGCGCCGTGGTCTGCAGGTCTTCCTGTTCCCGCGCGAGACGCTGCGTCGCAGTGCTCTCGCGCTGTCGATCCCTGTTCCTTCCGTACGTGCGGAGCCGGCCGCCGATCTGCTGGTAGAGGTAGCGGCGCTTCACGGGTCGCACGCCGGCCTCGATCTCAGCGACCGTCGAGACGTGGAGGTGGACGGCTCGCGCGAAGCTCTCGAGGTCGTCGAGCCCGTACATCAGCCGCCATTCCCGGACCACGCGTGGCGCGTCCTCGTCGAACTCCTCAGGGTCGAGGCCCGCCGGCATCGGGGGGATACTCTGGATCTTGCTCATGGGGTTCCTTCCCTTGGGTTGGCCCTCGTCGCTCTAGCCAGCGGCGGGGGTCGCTTCATGCGAGCTCGGACATGCGGCGGGCGAGTTCCTCGTCCCGGCCAGCGGTGTGCTGGTATCGCATCGCCGCCGCGACCGTGGAGTGGCCCAGCCGCGTCTGCAACTCCTTCAGCGTCGCTCCTGCGAGCGCGGCTCGTGTCGCGCCGTAGTGGCGGAGGGCATGCCATGGCATGTCACCGCGCTCAGCAGCCCGCCGTGCGGGATCCCAGTGCTTGTAGAACGCAGACTGCGCCAAGTGGGAGTGCCCATCAGCGGCGGGGAAGAGCAGGGAATCCGCGAAAGGGTTCACGTGGTCCCGCAGATGAGTCTCGACCGTGGCGCTCACATGTGGGGGTAGGACGATCGTGCGTACGCCCGCCTCGGACTTTGTCTTTCCGACGATGAATCCCTCGCCCGAGACGTGAGTGACAGCGCGCGAGACGTTGACGACCCACACGTCGCCGACCTGCTCGAGGTCTTTGCGCCGCAACTCGGTCAGTTCGCCGTACCGCAAGCCCGCCCACGCCGCGATGATGACCGCTGCGCGGAAGCGGGGCGCGATGGTTGCCACGATGACGTCCATCTCGGCTCCGGTTGGCGGTTCGACTCGTCGACCCGTCGATGCTGACGCCGCACCGCGGATCTGGCATGGGTTTTGGCGCACACGCCCGTCCGCGAGTGCGGTCGCCAGTATTGCTTTGAGCAGCTCGTACGCCCGCGCGGCCTGCGTCTTGTTCCCCGTCGTCAGCAGGTTCGAGTACCAATCGCGCACCAGGTCAGGTGTGATCGCGGTAAGGCGTAGGTCGCCGAAGGTTGAGAGCGGTCCTGCAACCAGCCGGCGGTATTCGGCGGCCGTGCGGGGACGGAGGTGGTCACCGTGACGGTTGGTGCGCGTCGCGATCCACCGCGTGGCGTAGTCGTAGAAGGAGATGGTCTTCCCGACGCCGGCTTTCTCTGCTCTCGACGTGTCTGTGCTCGACCACTCGCCTGACAGGATCGTCGCTCGTTGGATGGCGAGCCACCCGCGCGCGTCGATGATTGCGTCGAAGGTCTGCGGAGCATTGTGTCGAAGTCCGTCCGGTCCGACGTACGACGCCTGGTATCGACCGCTCGGCAACTTGCGGACCGCGCCAAAGGACTCCCGAGTCTTCCGCTTGCGTGGTGCCACCAACATCGTCCCTTCGTGCAATTACGTGCAATAACGCGTTTCCGCTACGTGCATCGCTTTGCTTCCAGTTACCGTAGCGCGATCGCCGCTGATGCGCACCTTTCCGGGCGAGATCCGCGTGCTTCCGTGGCTCTGCCCAGTAACGCGGATACTGGTTCGATCCCAGTATCGCGCACCACCGAAACCCCCGGTCCGCCGGGGGTTTTCTTTTTGTCGAGCACAACGCTGTGAGATGCGGACATCAGGTGCGTTCCACGACGGCGCCCGACCAGACCCAGCATCGGTGCTCATGGCCGTCGATCGTGAACACGATGCCCACGGCATCCGCCGTCCACCGCGCGGCCACCGCGTCCACCTGCACGGGCGCGTCCCCGAACCGGACCCACGCCTTCACTCGGCGGCGCGGCCTCGGGTCGATCGTGAGAGGCACCTCGTCGAGGCGGAGCTCGAGCGGCGTGAGCGTCTGCAGCTTCGCGCCGCGAGCAACGGACTGCAGCACTCGGTCGTTCATCCGCGCATCCACGGCGTCGGCGTAGCGCCTGTTCGTCCCCACCGGTTCCCCTTCCCCGGCCGAGGGCACAATCGTATGACGAGGGATCCGACATCGCGGCTAGGCTCTGGCCCATGGCCCATCTCGTGCTCTCAGTGGTCGGCGACGACCGCACCGGTCTGGTCAGCGCCCTCGCCGACGCGGTCGCTGCGCACGGCGGCAACTGGGAGCGCAGCGAGTTGGCGGAGCTCGCCGGCGCCTTCGCGGGCATCGTCCTCGTGACGGTCGCCGACGATCGCGCCGCCGAGCTGACGCAGGCCCTGCAGGCGCTGGACGGTCTGCTGCGAGTGACTGCACACTCCGGCGCACCCGAGACGAGCACCTCGGGCCGCGCCCTCACCTTCACGGTGCTGGGCAACGATCGCCCCGGCATCGTCCGCGATGTGACCTCTGCCATCAGCTCGCACGCCCTCAGCATCGACGGCTTCACGAGCCGCACCCTCGACGCACCCATGGCGGGCGGCATCCTGTTCGAAGCGACGGTGTCCGTCCGCGTTCCCGAGCACGAGGACGCCGCGCCCATCGTCGCCGCCCTCGAGCGCCTCGCCGACGAGATCCAGGTCGACCTCAGCCTCGGCTGACCGGCCCCGGCGCTCCGAGCGGCTAGCCGCGCAGCGCGAGCGGCACGACGGCCACGAGCACCGTCAGGGGCGCCGCCACGAGGCCCAGGAGCACGTAGCGCCGCCAGGGGACCTCGACCCCGACGGCGTGGAGCCTCTGGTGCCACAGCAGCGTGGCGAGCGAGGCCCACGGAGTGATGAGCGGTCCGGCGTTCACACCCACGAGGAGGGCGGCGAGTCGCTCGGGGGTCCCGGCCGCGGACTCGAGGGCGAGGTAGGCGGGCAGATTGTTCACGACGTTGGCCGCCAGAAGTCCCGTCCCCGAGAGTCGCCAGAGATCGCCGAGGCCGCTCCCTTCGCCCGTGAGCGCCACGATGATCGCTCGTGATCCGAGCGCCTCGAGCGCGCCCACCGCCAGGAAGAGGCCGGCGGCGAACACCACGAGCTGCCACGGCACGAGGGAGAACCGGAGGGCGGCGGGGGAGCGCCAGGCGAAGAAGCCGGCGAGGACGATCGCCGCCGCCGTCGCGGGGATCCACGGCTCGATGCCGCTCACGAGAAGCGGCATCATGACGAGCACGACGACCGCCGCCACCCGCAGCTGCAGTCGATCGGACACCACGGGCGGCGCCGCCGGTGCGAACGTGCCGGTGAGGTCGCGCCGGTGCAGGAGGAACAGGAGAAGCACGCTAACGACGATCGCCAGAGCGGCCGAAGGTCCGAGGAGAGCGATGAACGTGCCGGCGTGGGCTCCCTCGAGGCGGTGCAGGGCGAGGAGGTTCGTGAGGTTGGAGACGGGAAGAACCAGGGATGCCGTGTTGGCGAGCCACACCGTCGTGAAGGCGAACGGGAGGGGGTTCAGCCCGTGGACGCGGGCCACCGCGACGACCACCGGGGTGAGGAGGACGGCGGTGGTGTCGAGCGAGAGGAACGCGGTCGAGAGCACCGCCAGCACGACCACGGAGATCCACAGGACCCACGTGCGCCCGCGGGCGAGGCGCGCGAGCCGGGCGGCGACCACGTCGAACACGCCCGCCGCCGCGGCGAGCTCGGCCACGACCGTGACGGACACCACGAACAGCAGCACCGGCCACACCCGCTCGCCGATCTCCCCGGCCTCGGCGGGATCGAGCGCGCCCGCGACGACGGCGACCGCCCCCGACAGGAGCAGCACGGCTCCGACGAGGGCGAGCTTCACGGCATCCATCATGGCGCCCGCAGCGCCTCCCGCGACGCACGCCACGGCCACGGGGGGCGGCGGCGATAGACTCGATGTATGGAACACCGCCGAGCTGTCGCCGGGACTCTCGTCGCGCGCACGGGCACGCGAACGCCTCACGCCTGAGCGGGCAGGACGCCACCGCGTCCGAAGCTGAGCACATCCCTTCCCTCCGCTGCACGCCAGCCACCTCTGGAGAAGTCCCCTTGACTGACGCCAACACCCCGTCGGACGTGTCGTTCCCCGCCGACGGCTTCGCCCTCTTCCCCGACCGCTCGGTCGTCGCGCTGCGCGTGAACGGCGAGCTGAAGGACCTCGCCACCGTCGTGACGGCCGAGGATGCCGTCGAGCCCGTCACGATCGACAGCCCCGACGGCCTGTCGATCCTCCGGCACTCGACCGCGCATGTCCTCGCGCAGGCCGTGCAGCGCGTGCGCCCGCAGGCGAACCTCGGCATCGGCCCGCCGATCGTCGACGGCTTCTACTACGACTTCGGCGTCGAGGACCCCTTCACCCCCGAGGATCTCAAGGCCATCAAGAAGGAGATGGAGCGGATCGTCCGCGAGGGCCAGCGGTTCGTCCGCCGTGTCGTGACCGACGACGAGGCCCGCGCCGAGCTCGCCGACGAGCCGTTCAAGCTCGAGCTGATCGGCCTCAAGGGCGGGACCAAGGAGGCCGCCGAGGGCGCCTCGGTCGAGGTCGGCGCCGGTGAGCTCACGATCTACGACAACGTCACCCGCGACGGCGAGACCGCGTGGAAGGATCTCTGCCGCGGCCCCCATGTGCCCTCCACCCGGCTCGTGGGCAACGGCTGGGACCTCACTCGCATCGCCGGTGCTTACTGGCGGGGGAGCGAGAAGAACCCCCAGCTCCAGCGCATATACGGCACCGCGTGGCCGACGAAGGACGAGCTCCGCGCCTACCAGCAGCGCCTCGAGGAGGCGGCCAAGCGCGATCACCGGAAGCTCGGCAAGGAGCTCGACCTCTTTTCGTTCCCCGACGAGATCGGGTCCGGCCTGAGCGTCTGGCATCCCCGCGGCGGCATCATCCGCGGCGAGATGGAGCAGCACGCGCGCCGCCGCCACATCGAGGGCGGGTACACCTATGTGTACACGCCGCACATCTCCAAGGAGGACCTGTTCCTCACCTCGAACCACCTCGTCACCTATAAGGACGGGATGTTCCCCCCGATCCGGATGGACGAGGAGCGGGACGCCGACGGGACGATCACCAAGCACGGCCAGGACTACTACCTGAAGCCGATGAACTGCCCGATGCACATCCTGATCTACAAGGAGCGCGCACGCAGCTACCGCGACCTCCCGCTCCGGTTCGCCGAGAACGGCACGGTCTACCGCAACGAGCTCTCCGGTGCACTCCACGGCCTCACGCGCGTCCGCGGCTTCACCCAGGACGACTCCCACCTCTTCGTCACCCCCGACCAGCTCGAGGCGGAGGCGACCCGCGTGCTCGAGTTCGTCATCTCGATGCTGCGCGACTTCGGTCTCGACGACTTCGAGCTCGAGCTGTCGATGCGCGACGACGAGAAGGAGAAGTGGATCGGCAGCGAGGAGTTCTGGGACTACTCGACCGATGCCCTCCGCAACGTCGCCGTGGCCAGCGGACTGAAACTCACCGAAGTCCCCGGCGAGGCCGCGTTCTACGGACCGAAGATCGACCTGAAGACGAAGGATGCCATCGGCCGCACCTGGCAGCTGTCCACCGTCCAGGTCGACCCGAACCTCCCTGAGCGCTTCGGGCTGGAGTACACCGGACCGGACGGCGAGAAGCACCGTCCGATCATGATCCACCGCGCGCTCTTCGGATCGATCGAGCGCTTCTTCGCGATCCTGCTCGAGCACTACGCCGGCGCGTTCCCGCTGTGGCTCGCCCCCGTGCAGGTCGTCGGCATCCCGGTCGCGGAGGACTTCGCGCCCTACCTCGACGACATCATCGGTCGCCTTCGCGCGGCCGGCGTCCGCGCCGAGGTCGATCACTCCGACGATCGGATGCAGAAGAAGATCCGCACGCACACGACGCAGAAGGTGCCCGTGCAGCTGATCGCCGGAGCGCAGGACAGCTCGGCGGGCACGGTCTCGTTCCGCTTCCGCGACGGGTCGCAGACCAACGGCATCCCCGTGGACGACGCGATCGACCGGATCGTGCGGGCGATCGCGGGGCACACTCTCGTGAACACCGCGGAGGACCTCGCGTGACGGACGGCCTGGAGGACGCCGCGCGGCTGCCCGGAGTGCCGGACGAGTTCCAGCGGCTGTGGACGCCGCACCGCATGGCGTACATCCAGGCCGGCCCGGAGCCGCTGCGCGAGGAGTGCCCGTTCTGCGCGGCACCGCAGAAGTCGGACGCCGACGGGCTGATCGTCGCGCGCGGGAAGACTGCGTACGCGCTGCTCAACCTGTTCCCGTACAACTCGGGCCACCTGCTCGTCTGCCCGTACCGGCACATCGCCACCTACGACGAGGCCACTGCCGAAGAGGTCGCCGAGATCGGCGCCCTCACTCAGACGGCGATGCACGTGCTGCGCGAGGTCTCGCACTGCGACGGCTTCAACATCGGGATGAACCAGGGCCGGGTCGCCGGCGCCGGCGTCGACGCGCACCTGCACCAGCACGTGGTGCCGCGCTGGGCGACGGATGCGAACTTCTTCCCGATCATCGCGAAGACGAAGGCGCTTCCCCAGCTGCTCGGCGAGGTGCGCGACGCCGTGGCCTCCGCATGGCCCAGCGCCTGAGTCAGAGGCTCGACGCGCCGGCCGCCGCGCGGGGACGCTACCGGACCTGACTGACCTCGAACTGGAGGCGCGGGTCGGCGTAGAACTCCTGCGCCTCGACGAGCTGGAGTTCGCGCTGCCCGGAGTCGAACGTGGTGCGCAGGAGGTCCCAGACACTGGACGTGGTGCGCGCGAGCGCCGTCGCCGCATCGCCCGTCTCGCGCAGATGCGCCGTGAACAGCGCCGCGGTGACGTCGCCGGACCCGTTCGCCTTCATCGGGATGCGGGGCGTCTGCACGATCCAGGCGCCGTCATCGGTCACCGCGAGCATCTCGATCGTCTCTTCGCCGCTGTCGAGCATCGGCCGTTCGGGGCGCTCGACGCTCGTGACGAGCACGGTCGAGGGACCCATCGCGCGGGCGAGATCGGCGGAGGCGAGCGTCGAATCGAGGTCGGCCGGCTCCGTGCCGGTCAGGAAGCCGAGCTCGAACTGGTTCGGCGTGATGATGTCGGCGGCCGGGACGACGCGCTCCCGGAGCAGGACGGGGATCGCCGGAGCGACGAAGCAGCCGCTCTTGGCGTTGCCCATGACGGGATCGCACGCGTAGACGGCGGCGGGGTTGGCCGCCTTGACGCGGGCGACGGCGTCGAGGATGACGTCGGCGATGCCCTCGCCCCCCTGGTAGCCCGACAGGACGACGTCGATGTCGGCGAAGACCCCCCGCTCCTCGATGCCGGTGATGACGTCGCGGACGTCGTCCGGGCTGATGAGCGGACCGCGCCACGCGCCGTAGCCGGTGTGGTTGGAGAAATTCACCGTGTAGACGGGGAGCACCTCGATGCCGATGCGCTGCAGCGGGAAGACGGCGGCGGAGTTGCCCACGTGGCCGTAGGCGACGGCGGACTGGATCGACAGGATCTTCACGGGGAGATCATCCCACCCTTCGGGAATCGGTCACCGCCGCGACGGCCGCGGCGAGGTCGGACGCGAGCCGCTCGGCGTCGTCGTCGGAGAGGTCGTGCACGGTCAGGCGGAGTCGCCGGGCCGCACTCGCGTCGGCCAGGACGAACTCGTCTCCGGTGCGCGCGAGCCAGCCGCGGCGCATGAGCTGCTCGCCGGCGGCCCGCGCGGGGACGGGGAGCTCCACCCACAGGTTCAGCCCGTCACCGGCGGTGGTCGGCAGCCCGCGTTCGATCAGGAGGCGCACGAAGGCCGCGTTGCGGGCCGCATAGTGCGCTGCGGCCGCGCGGATCCCGCTTCGCACCTCGTCATCGGTGAGGAGGGCCAGCACGAGCCGCTGGAGCAGATGGCTCACCCACGTCGTCCCGGGACTCAGCCGCATCGCGAGGCGCTCGGCGGTCTCGGGGTCGGATGCCGTGACCGCCAGGCACATGTCGGGCCCGAGGAACTTCGACACCGAGCGGATGAGCGCCCATCGACGCTGGTCGGGCCCGATGAGCGAATGACGCGCGACGGTCGACAGCAGCGAGAAATGGTCGTCTTCGATGACGAGCACATACGGATGGTCTGCGAGCACCCCGCGCAGCTGCGCCGCACGCTCGGCGCTGAGACTCGCCCCCGTGGGGTTCTGGGCGCGCGGCGTGCACACGACCGCGCGCGCACCGGCATCCAGCGCCGCCCGGAGCCCGCCGACCGTCATGCCCTCCGCGTCCACCGGCACGGGCACCGCCCGGTAGCCTCCGAGGCGCACAGTGTTGAGGCTCGAGAGGAAACACGGGTCCTCGAGTGCGACGGCGTCGTCCCGCGTCAGCGTCTGGGCGAGGAGGCGCTCGATCGCGTCGGACGCGCCGCTCGTGATCGTGAGCTCGAGAGGCACCGCGGGGTCGACGGCCTCGCGCATCCACGCCGTCGCCCACTCCTCGAGGTCGCGATCGATCACGGGCTCGCCGTAGAGCACCGGACGCCCGGCGACCTGGGCGAGGGCGCGGGTCAGGTCGGGGATGAGGTCGGGGTCGGGATTGCCGGTGCCGACGTCGCGGAGAACGGAGTCCGCGGCGTAGCCCTCCTGGGCGACGGGAGAGAGGCCCGCCATCCGGGTGCCGCCTCGGCCCCGCGTCACCACGATGCCCGCATGCGTCAGCTGCCGGTACGCGGCGACCACGGTGTTGCGGTTGACGCCGAGCCGGTCGGCCAGCGCCCGGACGGGCGGCAGTGCGTCGCCGGGGCGGAGCGCCCCCCGCTCCTGGAGCGCCCGGACGCTGTCGGCGATGTCGGCCGCCGAGCCGCCCGTGATCTGCTCCGTCATCGTCATCCTCGAAGTCTATGTGCCCAGTCATGCTACCTTTTGGCCTAGGTCAAAGATCACAGCCCTGGAAAGGACCCCATCGTGTCGGTCACCGGATCCTCCCGCGTCAAGCGCGGCCTCGCCGAGATGCTCAAGGGCGGCGTCATCATGGACGTCGTCACGCCCGATCAGGCGAAGATCGCCGAGGATGCCGGCGCCGTCGCCGTCATGGCTCTCGAGCGCGTGCCTGCGGACATCCGCGCGCAGGGCGGCGTGTCCCGCATGAGCGACCCCGACATGATCGACGGCATCATCGAGGCCGTCTCGATCCCGGTGATGGCCAAGGCGCGCATCGGCCACTTCGTCGAGGCGCAGGTGCTGCAGGAACTGGGCGTCGACTACATCGACGAGTCCGAGGTCCTCTCGCCCGCCGACTACGTCAACCACATCGACAAGTGGGGCTTCACCGTCCCCTTCGTCTGCGGTGCCACGAACCTCGGTGAGGCCCTGCGCCGGATCAACGAGGGCGCGGCGATGATCCGCTCGAAGGGCGAGGCCGGCACGGGCGACGTCTCCGAGGCGACCAAGCACATCCGCAAGATCCGCAGTGAGATCAACGTGCTGCGTTCCATGACGAAGGACGAGCTGTTCGTCGCCGCCAAGGAGCTGCAGGCGCCCTACGACCTGGTGGCCGAGGTCGCCGAGACCGGGACCCTCCCCGTGGTCCTGTTCGTCGCGGGCGGGGTCGCGACCCCCGCCGACGCGGCCATGATGATGCAGATGGGCGCGGACGGCGTCTTCGTCGGCTCCGGGATCTTCAAGAGCGGGAACCCCGCTGAGCGCGCCGCCGCGATCGTCAAGGCCACCACCTTCTTCGACGACGCGAAGGTGATCGCCGAGGTCTCGCGTGGCCTCGGCGAGGCCATGGTCGGCATCAACGTGTCCGACCTCCCGGCGCCCCACCGACTCGCCGAGCGTGGCTGGTAGCCCGAGGGTCGGCGTCCTCGCGCTCCAGGGAGACGTCCGCGAGCACCTGCGCGTGCTGACGGCGCTCGGCGCGGAGGCGGTGCCGGTGCGGCGGCCCGACGACCTGGCATCCGTCGGCGGGCTCGTCCTCCCCGGCGGGGAGTCCAGCGTGATCGACAAGCTCGCGCGGGCCTTCGGCATGCAGCAGCCGATCCGGCGCGCGATCGCCGCCGGGATGCCGATGTACGGCACCTGCGCGGGGCTCATCCTGCTCGCCGACCGCATCACCGACGGCATCGTCGGGCAGGAGACGTTCGGAGGGCTCGACGTGACCGTGCAGCGGAACGCCTTCGGCAGCCAGGTCGACTCGTTCGAGGTGGACCTTGCCGTGCCCGCTCTGGGCAAACGGCACGGACGGGTCGCCGAGGTGCACGCCGTCTTCATCCGCGCGCCGCTCGTCATCGAAACGGGCACGGACGTCGAGGCTCTCGCGACCCTCGCGGACGGACGGATCGTCGCCGTCCGCCAGGGGCCGCTCCTGGGCACCTCGTTCCATCCGGAGGTCACGGGGGAGACGGGGTTCCACGCGCTCTTCCTCGACGCGGTCCGCTCGGCCTGACCCGGCGTGACGCCGTCGGGCTCAGCGCGCTCAGCCCGGAGCCGGCGCCGCTGCGAGCCGAGCGATCGCGCCGACCGTGAGGTCGATGTCCGCCGGCGTCGTCGCCCACGACGACATCGAGCAGCGGAGGGTCGCCCGCCCTCGCCACTGGGCCCCGGTGAGCACGGCGGTGCCGTCGGCGAGGATCGCCGCGCCGAGCGCCCGGGTCGCCTCGTCGGTCGCCAATCGGAACATGACCTGCGTGTAGTCGACGTCGCCGATCACCGTCACCCCGGGCACCTTCGCCACCGCCGTCGCGAAGCGCACGGCGTTCTCGTGGAGGCGGTCGACGAGCTCGCCCACGCCCCGCCGGCCGAGACTGCGCAGCGCCGCCCACGCCGGAACGCCGCGCCCGCGGCGGGAGAGCTCCGGCCCGACGTCCCACGGGTCCATGCTCGCGTACACGAGGTAGTCGCCGCCGGTCCGGAACATCGCGATCGCATCGGCGGGGTCGCGGACGATCGCCATGCCGCAGTCGTACGGGACGTTGAGCGTCTTGTGGGCGTCGGTCGTCCACGAGTCCGCGTCCTCTGCGCCCGCCGTCAGCCGAGCGAGACGCTCGGAGGCGCCGGCCCAGAGACCGAACGCACCGTCGACGTGGATCCACGCCCCCGCCGCCCGTGCGCGCGGGACGAGCTCGGCGAACGGATCGAACGCGCCGGTGTGCACCTCGCCCGCCTGCAGGCAGACGATCGTCGGTGCACCCGAGGCACTCTCCAGTGCCGCCGCGAGAGCGTCCGGCCGCATGCGGCCCTGCTCGTCGGAGTCGACGACGACCAGCTCCTCGGAGCCGATGCCGCAGAATCGCGCCGCGCGGTCGATCGAACCATGGCGGTCGGCTCCGACGATCAGCCGGACGGGCGGTGCGCCGCGCAGCCCGGATGCCGTGAGGTCCCAGCCCGCACGGCGGAGCACGGCGTGCTGCGCCGTGGCCAGGCAGACGAAGTTCGACACCTGCGCGCCCGTGACGAATCCCACGGCCGACTCCGATGAAAGCCCCAGCAGGTCGCAGATCCACTCACCCGCGACCCGCTCGAGAGCGACGGTCGCGGTCGTCATCGTGCTCGAACCGGAGTTCTGGTCCCACGCCGACACCAGCCAGTCCGCACCGAGGGCCGCAGGAAGCGTGCCCCCGATCACGAACCCGAAGAACCGGCCGCCCGGGATCGCCACGAGACCGGGATCAGCCCCCTCCGCGAGCTCGGCGACGACGGCGGCCGGATCGACCGGGCCGTCCTGCAGCGGGCCGCCGAACACCGCGTGCATCTCCTCGAGACTCGCTCGGGGCCACACCGGGCGCTCGTCCAGGGTCGCGAGGAACTCCGACGCGGCACGGTGCGCCACCTGCGGGGCGCGTTCACGTTCGTCCATGGCTGGAAGTGTCCTCGGGGGGCGCCGTTGATACAACGGGTGCCGCCGTCGAGCTCCGCCCTCGGCGGCCGGCGGTCGACGCGCCGCGCGCGCCGACGGCATCTGAATAGACTTGACGGCATGTCCGGCCACTCCAAGTGGGCGACGACCAAGCACAAGAAGGCCGTCATCGACGCGCGTCGTGCCAAGTCGTTCGCCAAGCTCATCAAGAACATCGAAGTCGCCGCGAAGCTCGGCGGCGCCGACCTCGCAGGCAACCCCACGCTGTACGACGCCGTCCAGAAGGCCAAGAAGACCTCGGTCCCGAACGACAACATCGACCGCGCCATCAAGCGCGGCGCCGGCATCGGCGGCGAGTCCGTCGAGTACACGACGATCATCTACGAGGCGTACGGCCCCAACGGCGTGGCGCTGATGGTCGAATGTCTGACCGACAACAAGAACCGCGCCGCCGCCGAGGTGCGCACCGCGCTCTCGCGCAACGGCGGCACGCTCGCCGATCCGGGATCCGTCGCCTACAACTTCCACCGCAAGGGCGTACTCGTCGTCTCGGGCGAGGGGGTGAGCGAGGACGATGTGATGCTCGCCGCCCTCGAGGCGGGTGCCGAGGAGATCGAGCCGCACGCGCAGGGCTTCGAGGTCATCACCGACCCGTCCGACCTGGTGTCGGTGCGCGCCGCGATCCAGGAGGCAGGGCTCGACTACGAGTCCGCGGACGTCGAGTTCGTGCCCTCACTGAAGGTGGAGATCGACGCCGACACAGCACGGAAGATCTTCCGCCTGATCGACGCGCTCGAAGACAGCGACGACGTCCAGAACGTCTTCAGCAACTTCGACCTGCCCGCCGACGTCCAGGCGGAGCTCGAGAACGACGAGTGAACGGCCGGGCCGTCGCCGCGCGCCTGGCGCCCGCGGCGGCCGCCGCCGCGTAGCGTGACGACGTGGCATCCGTTCTGCGCGTCCTCGGCATCGACCCCGGCCTCACCCGCTGCGGCGTCGGCGTGGTCGACGTGCGCCCGGATCGCTCGGCGACGCTGGTCCACGTGGGAGTGGTGCGCAGCGCGGCCGACGCCCCCATCCACGAACGCCTCGCGGTGATCGCCGCCGGACTGCGGGAGGTCGTCGACACGCACGACCCGCACGTGGTGGCCGTCGAGCGCGTCTTCGCACAGCAGAACCGTCAGACCGTCATGGGCACCGCGCAGGCGAGCGGTGTGGCGCTCCTCATCGCGGGGGAGCGCGGCCTCCCCGCGGCGACGCACACCCCCTCGGAGGTCAAGGCGGCCATCACCGGCTACGGCTCGGCCGACAAGCTGCAGGTGCAGACCATGGTCGCCCGCGTCCTGCGCCTCGACGCCCTCCCGCAGCCCGCCGACGCCGCCGACGCCCTGGCGATCGCGCTCTGCCATGCGTGGCGCCGCGGGCCCCAGACCGCGACCGGGGGCGCGCTGACGCCCGCGCAGCGTGCGTGGGCGGACGCCGAGCGTCTCGCGCGGCGCTGACCGACCGCGTGTCGCTCGAACCTATGTACGAACGGGCGCGTAGGATCTCCGCATGATCTCCTCGCTGCGCGGCCGCGTGCTGCACCTGGATGCCGAGAGCGTCGTGATCGACGTCGGAGGCGTGGGATTCGCCGTCGCGGTGACGCCTCAGCTCGCCCGCGACTTCCACGTCGGCGACGAGATCGTCCTCCATACGACGCTCATCGTCCGCGAGGACGCCCTGTCGCTGTACGGCTTCCGGGAGCGGGAGGAGCTCGTCGTCTTCGGCCAGCTCCTCGGCGTGTCGGGCGTCGGCCCGAAGTCCGCCCTCGGGGTGCTCGCCGCTCTGACGGTCGGGCAGGTCGCCGAGGCGGTCGGCGCGGAGGACGATGCGCCGTTCCGTCGCGTGTCGGGGATCGGGCCCAAGACGGCCAAGCTCATCGTCGTGCAGCTCGCGGGGAAGCTCGACCACGTCGTGGTCACGGGCTCCGCGCCCGCCGCCGTTCCCGCGATCAGCGGACAGGTGGTCGCCGCGCTGGTCGCGCTCGGCTGGAACGAGCGGGTCTCGACCGAGGCGGTGACGGCGGTGACGGCGGATGCCACGGGCGACACGGCATCCTCGGTCCCGGCACTGCTGAAGCTCGCCCTGGCCCACCTCGGTCCGGCGCGCGCGGAGTCGGCCCGTGGCTGAGCCGAAGGATCCGGGCTACGTCGAGGACGAGTCCGAACTCGCCGTCGAGGGCGCGCTGCGCCCGATGTCACTGGCCGAGTTCGTCGGGCAGCAGAAGGTGCGCGGCCAGCTCCAACTGCTCCTCGATGCCGCCCGCATCCAGCAGCGCCCGCCCGATCACATCCTGCTGTCCGGGCCTCCGGGACTCGGAAAGACGACGCTCGCGATGATCGTCGCCCACGAGAGCGAGCGGCCCCTGCGGATGTCGAGCGGTCCCGCGATCCAGCACGCCGGCGATCTCGCGGCGCTCCTGTCGAGTCTCGTTCCCGGCGAGGTGCTCTTCATCGACGAGATCCACCGCATGGCGCGCTCCGCGGAAGAGATGCTGTACCTCGCGATGGAGGACTTCCGCATCGACATCATGGTGGGCAAGGGGGCGGGCGCGACCAGCATCCCGCTCGACCTCGCTCCCTTCACCCTCGTCGGCGCGACGACCCGCTCGGGGCTCCTGCCCAATCCGCTGCGCGACCGTTTCGGCTTCACCGCCCACCTCGAGTACTACGAACCCAGCGAGCTGGAGCTCGTGATCGCCCGCTCGGCGCGCATGCTCGCGGTCGACGTGCCGGGGACGGCGCGCGCGGAGATCGCGCGACGCTCGCGCGGCACGCCCCGCATCGCCAACCGGCTGCTGCGGCGCGTCCGCGACTACGTGATCGTCCACGGCGACGGCGGACGCGGGGGAGGCGGCGCCACCGACGGCGACGTGGCCGCGGCCCTCGATCTCTACGACGTCGACGCGATCGGCCTGGACCGCCTCGACCGTGCGGTGCTCGATGCCGTGATCCGCCGGTTCCGCGGTGGGCCGGTGGGCCTCAACACTCTCGCCGTCACCGTCGGGGAGGAGGCCGAGACGATCGAGTCGGTCGTCGAGCCCTACCTCGTCCGCATCGGCTTCCTCGGACGCACGCCGCGGGGCCGCGTCGCGACGCCGGAGGCCTACGCCCACCTGCGCGTGCCCCGTGCCGACGAGGCGCTGAGATTCGATGACCTATAATCGCTGAAGGCTCTCGCCAGATCCCCTACCGGCCGCTCGTCGCGGCCTGCCCGTCGTGAAAGGCGTCCGTAACTCCATGATCTTCGCAACGTCGCAGGACGCCCAGCAGCTCGACCCGGTCAGCTCGTTCTTCGCGCAGTACGGCATGCTCCTGCTGCTGCTGGCCCTCATCGTCTTCATGTTCTGGAGCTCGCGCCGCCGTTCGGCCCGCATGAAGGCGGAACAGGAGACGAAGCAGCGCGCCATGGTTCCGGGCGTCAAGGTGCTCCTCCAGGGCGGGCTGTACGGCACGCTGGTCGAGTTCGACTCCGAGGACCTCTCGCGCCCCGCCATCATCGCCCTCGCTCCGGGCGTCGAGATCGAGGTGCACAGCCAGGCGATCATCCGCGTCGTCGAGCCCGAGGAGTCGGTGACGGAGGACGAGCTCGTCGAGTCGGAGGCCGACGCCGCCGAGTACGCCGCGGACGTCGAGCAGGGCACCACCGCGCCCGCCGATGCGGACGTCACCCCGGACGCCGACGACAAGCCCCGCGCCTGACCTCACCGCCGTCGTTCACGAGAAGGACTCCCGCTGTGGCCGCTCCCACTCCCGTCCGCCATGCCTGGCGCGCCCTCATCGGGCTGCTGACGCTCACGGCGCTGCTGTTCGGCATCAACGCGCTCGGCGTGTTCGTCTTCACCGACTCGGAGGGGAACCCCGGAAGCTCCTGGGCCCCTGAGCTCGCGCTCGACCTGCAGGGCGGCACCCAGATCATCCTGCAGGCGAACACGCCCGACGGAACCCCGCCCTCCGCCGAGCAGATGGATCAGGCGGCCTCGATCATCCGCCAGCGCGTCGACGCCTCGGGCGTCGGCGAGGCCGACATCACGACGCAGGCGGGCAACCAGATCGTCGTGCAGGTCCCCGGCCAGGCCGACGAGGAGACCCGCAACCGGATCGAGGCCTCGGCCCAGCTCCAGCTGCGCGCCGTGCTCTACACCGCCTCGCCCGCGACCTCCTACGTCGGCGAGGACGGCAACGAGACGCCGTATCCCTCGCCCGACCCGACGCTGAACGCCACACCGTCGGCCGCACCGTCCAACGGCAGCGACCCCAACTGGATCACCGACGCGCTGTACGCCGAGTTCCTCGCGTACGACTGCACCGACCCCGAGAACACGCCGGCGACCGAGCCTGCGGATCAGCCGCTCATCACCTGCCAGAACGACGGCACGGCGAAGTACATCCTCGGTCCCGTCGAGCTCGACGGCTCCTCGATCTCGGACGCCTCCAACGGACTCAACACCCAGAACAACCAGTGGGCCGTCAACATCGTCTTCGACGGCGAGGGCACGGACACCTTCGGCAAGATCAGCCAGCGCCTCTACGGCGCGACGGCTCCGCTCAACCAGTTCGCGTTCGTGCTCGACGGCTCCGTGCTGTCCGCGCCGTCCATGAACGCCGTCATCCTCGACGGCAAGCCGCAGATCACCGGCAACTTCACGCAGGACACCTCGAAAGTGCTCGCGGATCAGCTGAAGTACGGCGCCCTGCCGCTCAGCTTCGAGGTCCAGAGCTCCAACTCGATCTCGGCCACGCTCGGCTCCCAGCAGCTGCAGATCGGCCTCCTGGCGGGTCTCATCGGCCTGATCCTCGTCGCGATCTACTCGCTCGTCGTGTACCGCGCGCTCGGCTTCGTCATCATCGCCTCGCTCGTCGTGATGGGTGTCCTCACCTACATCACGCTGTGCATCCTGGCCTGGCGCATGGGCTTCCGCCTGTCGCTCGCCGGTGTCGCAGGCCTCATCGTGACGATCGGCTTCACAGCCGACTCGTTCATCGTCTATTTCGAACGCATCAGGGATGAGCTGCGCGACGGCAAGTCGATCACGAGCGCCGTCGAGGACGGCTGGGGTCGCGCGAAGCGAACGATCTACATCTCGAAGTCCATCAACATCCTCGCCGCCGTGGTGCTCTACATCCTCGCCGACGCGACGGTGAAGGGCTTCGCCTTCACGCTCGGGCTCACGACGCTCATCGACATCGGCATCTTCATCCTGTTCACCCACCCGGTGCTGCAGCTACTGGCCCGCACCCGCTTCTTCGGCGGCGGCCACCCCCTCTCCGGACTCGACCCCGAGGCCCTGGGCGCCGTATATCGCGGTCGTGCCCAGTTCCGCGCGCCCGTCGACGCCGGCGGCAGGAGCGCCTCGCAGCGTCGCGCCTCCAAGTCGCGCGGCGAGGCGGAGCGCCGCCAGACGATCGCGGAGCGCAAGCTCGCCCAGCAGAGCGCCGATACGCGCTCGACGACGGAGGGGGACGACTGATGCGCACCATGAGTCAGTTCGGAAACGACCTCTACACCGGCAAGACCTCGTTCCCGTTCGTCGGACGTCGCCGCCTGTGGTTCATCATCGCCGCCGTCCTCGTGATCGGTGCGGCGCTCGTCCCGGTCTTCCGCCCCGTCCAGTTCTCGATCGAGTTCACCGGCGGCTCGCAGTTCACGGTGAACGGCGTCGCCTCTCCCGACCAGACGCTGGCCACCGAGGCGGTGCAGTCGGTCGTCCCGGGCGCCGCCACGAAGGTCACGACGATCGGCGACGACGCGGTGCGCGTCCAGACCGACCAGATGACCGACCCCGAGACCCGCGACGTCACCGCAGCTCTCGCCGAGATCTACGACGTCGGCGAGGACAGCGTCAGCTCGTCGTTCATCGGTCCCAGCTGGGGCCAAGACGTCACGCGCCAGTCGCTCTGGGGTCTCGCGATCTTCCTGGCTCTGACATTCCTCATCCTCGCGATCTACTTCCGCACGTGGAAGATGTCGGTGGCCGCCATCATCGGCCTCATCGACGTGCTCGTGATCACGGTGGGCGTCTACGCGGTGTTCGGTTTCGAGATCTCGCCCGCGGCCGTCATCGGCTTCCTGACGATCCTCTCCTACTCGCTGTACGACACCACGGTCGTCTTCGACAAGGTCCGCGAGAACACGCACGAGGACGGCGAGAAATCGGGCCGAACCTTCGGCGAGTCCGTGAACCTCGCGGTGAACCAGACCCTCATCCGGTCGATCAACACCACCGTGGTCGCGGCGCTGCCGACGGGAGCGATCCTCTTCATCGGCGCGCTGTGGCTCGGCGCCCAGACGCTCACCGACATCTCGCTGTCGATCTTCGTCGGCACGATCGTCGCCGCGTACTCGACGCTCTTCGTCGCGGCTCCGCTCTTCTCGCTCATGCGCGAGAACGAGCCGGAGATCAAGGCGCGCGACGAGCGGGTGCTCGCGGCGCGCGAGAAGGCCCTGACGGCGGCCTGAGCCCCCACCCGACGGGCGTAGGATTGACAGATTCTGACACGGCGGAGCTGACCCGATGACCGAAACCGTTCCCGCGTCGGGACAGAATCCGCCGCCCAGCTCCCTGCGCCGGCTCGTCCCGCGGCTGTTCTCGCGCGCGCCCTCGCGCACCGGGGTGGAGCCGCTCATCCGGACGGTCCGCACCCACCATCCCAAGGGCGACCTCGCGATCATCGAGCGCGCGTACGAGGTCGCTGCACGCGCCCACTCGGCCCAGAAGCGACAGAGCGGCGAGCCGTACATCACCCACCCGCTCGCCGTCGCGCAGATCCTCGCCGACCTCGGGCTGGGCCCGCGCGCGATCGCCGCCGCGCTCCTGCACGACACCGTCGAAGACACCGAGTACGGGCTGGATCAGCTGAGGAACGAGTTCGGCGACGAGGTCGCGATGCTCGTCGACGGCGTCACCAAGCTCGACAAGGTCAAGTACGGCGACGCTGCGCAGTCCGAGACGGTGCGGAAGATGATCGTCGCGATGTCCAAGGACATCCGCGTGCTCCTGATCAAGCTCGCCGACCGCCTCCACAACGCGCGCACCTGGGGGTTCGTGCCCCCCGAGAAGGCGGCGAAGAAGGCGACGGAGACGCTCGAGATCTATGCGCCGCTGGCCCATCGGCTCGGCATCCAGGCGATCAAGAGCGAACTGGAGGACCTCTCCTTCGCGGTCCTGCACCCCAAGCTCTACGTCGAGATCGACAGTCTCGTGAAACAGCGGACGCCGCAGCGCGAGCAGTATGTGCAGACGGTCGTCGACGCCGTCGAGTCCGACCTGCGCGACCTGCGGATCCGCGGCCGCATCATGGGCCGCCCGAAGCAGCTCTACTCCGTGTACCAGAAGATGGTCGTCCGCGGCCGTGAGTTCGACGACATCTACGACCTCATCGGCATCCGCGTGCTCGTCAACACGGTGCGCGACTGCTACGCCGTCCTCGGAGCGATCCACGCCCGGTGGACGCCGCTGCCCGGCCGCTTCAAGGACTACATCGCGACGCCGAAGTTCAACCTGTACCAGTCGCTCCACACCACCGTGATCGGCCCCGGCGGGCGCACCGTCGAGATCCAGATCCGTACGAACGAGATGCATCAGCAGGCCGAGTACGGCGTCGCAGCGCACTGGAAGTACAAGGAGCGCATGAGCGGCGGGAAGACCGACGAGAAGTCGGTCGACACCGACATGGCCTGGCTCGCACACATCTCCGACTGGCAGGCCGAGACGGCGGATCCGGGGGAGTTCCTCGACTCGCTGCGCTTCGAGATCGGCGCCAAGGAGGTGTACGTCTTCACCCCGAAGGGGCGGGTGATCGGTCTCCCCGCGGGCGGCACGCCGGTCGACTTCGCGTACGCGGTCCACACCGAGGTCGGCCACCGCACGATGGGCGCGAAGGTCAACGGGCGACTCGTGCCGCTGGAGTCCGAGCTGAACTCCGGCGACGTCGTCGAGGTCTTCACGTCGAAGAACCCGGATGCCGGTCCCAGCCAGGACTGGCTCGGGTTCGTGAAGTCCACGCGTGCGCGCAGCAAGATCCGCGGCTGGTTCACCAAGGAGCGCCGCGAGGAGGCCGTCGACCAGGGCAAGGATGCCATCGCCCGCGCGATGCGCCGGCAGAACCTGCCGCTCCAGCGCCTCATGAGCCAGGACTCGTTCACCGAGGTCGCCCACCAGCTGCGGTACGAGGACGTGACGGCGCTCTACGCCGCCGTCGGCGAGGGGCACGTCTCGACGCAGTCGGTGATCGAGAAGGTCACCTCACTCGTCAGCACGCAGGAGGACACGTCCACCGGACCCATCGATCTGCCGGCGGTCGGGCGCTCCCGGGCCCCCCGCGGCGGCGATTCGGGCGTTCTGGTACGCGGCGCACCCGACATCCTCGTGAAGCTCGCCAAGTGCTGCACGCCGGTGCCGGGCGACGACATCGTCGGGTTCGTCACGCGGGGCAGCGGGGTGTCCGTCCACCGCAGCGACTGCACCAACGTGAAATCGCTGAAGGACGACCCGGATCGCATGATCGAGGTGTCGTGGGCGCCCACCACCAAGAGCGTCTTCCTCGTCCACATCCAGGTCGAAGCGCTCGATCGATCCGGCCTTCTCAGTGACATCACGCGCGTACTGAGCGAGCACCACGTCAACATCCTTTCGGCATCGGTCCAGACGAACAACGATCGCCTCGCGCTCAGCCGCTACGTCTTCGAGATGGGCGACATCGTCCACCTCGACCGCGTCCTCAACGCCGTGCGACGGATCGACGCCGTCTACGACGTGTACCGCGTCACGTCGTCGTAGACGGCACCGCGCGAAGACCACGGGAAGGCAGGCGGCGGAGGTAGTCCGTCGCGGCCCGCTTGTGCTGGACAGGTCCGGCCGTCTCGAGCCACGCGAGCGCGTCGGAGACGAGGCCCGGCCGCCAGGCGATCAGCGCGCGCACCGCGGCGTCGTCGCCGCCCTCGCGCAGGACGCGGTCGCGGAGGAGATCGACGAGAGTCCGCTCGGGCGTCGTGACCGTCACACCGGCGATCCGCATCCCGTCACGCTCCGGCAGGCGCAGGTCGCGATACCGCAGGCGACGATCGAGGACGTGGTGCGGGCGGGCGGGCACACACCGCTGCACGCAGTGGCGGGCGGGCGGGTCGTCCAACACACCATGGACCCAGGCCGCGGTCTCGTGCGTCAGCGCGAGACGAGCGCCGGCGAGGTCGCGCAAGGAGCCGGCGCGCAACTCACGGGTCTCCACGGCGTCGGCGGGCATGAACGCCTCGCCGATCTCGACGACGTCGCCGTCGAGGCGAGCGGCGCGCAGCTCGGCATCCGACAGGCGCTCACCGGCGAAGTACAGGAACGGCCAGGTCATGAGAAGACTCTGCCGGGCGCGCCGCACCGCCGGAGGCGCCTCACGGCGACCTGTGGACAAGCCGCGCCGGACAGGCGCGGGGGAGCGACCGTCAGCCGCCGAGGGCCGAGAGCCACGCCTTGCGGGCGGCCAGTGCCTCTTCGGCCTTCGCGATCTTCGCCTTGTCCTTCGTGCTCTTGGCGGCGGCCACCTCGTCCTCGAGCTTGGAGATCGCGTCGAGGAGCTGCTGCGTCATGTCGTTCTGACGCGCCTTGGTCTCCGGGTTGTTGCTCTTCCAGTCGGCGTCCTCACGGGACTTCACGCCCTGCTCGATCCGGCGCAGGTCGTCATCGAGCGCGCGCTCGGACTCGCGGGGGAAGATACGGCCGATGTCGTCCCAGCGGCGCTGGATGCCCGTGAGGAGCGAGCGGGCCTTCGCCGTGTCCTTCTCCTTGGGGACGGCCGCGGCTTCGGCCAGGAGCGCCTTCTTCGCCTCGATCTTCTCCTTGGAGGCCTCCGCGTCCGCGTGCTCGCGATCGGCGCGGGCGCCGTACAGTGCATCGCCGGCAGCCTTGAAGCGCGCCCACAGGGCGTCGTCGGCCTTCTTGCCGGCGCGGCCGGCGGCCTTCCACTGGTCGAGGAGCGCGCGGTACGTCGCGATGCCGTCCTCGCCCTTGCTCGCAAGCGCCTCGGCCCGCTCGACGAGGGCGGCCTTGGCGTCGCGGGCCGACTTGTGCGACTCGTCGAGGCCGGCGTAGAACTCGCGGCGGTGCTTGTCGAAGATCGCGCGAGCGTCACGGAAGCGCTTCCAGAGCTGCTGGCCGACGTTCTTCGGGAGTCGTGGCCCGGTCGCCTGGTGCGCCTGCCAGCGCTCGAACAGCGCGGTGACGTCGGCGGAGGACTGCTTCCACTGGATCGACTTCGGATCGCGGGCCGCGATCGCCTCGATCTGCTCGACGAGCGCGGTCCGCTCGGCGATGGCACCGTCCACGGCTTCGCGGTGGGCGGCGGCCTCCTCGGCCGATGCCTCGCTGAGCGAGCCGTCGAGGACGCTCAGGCGCGCCTCGAGGCTCGCGATGTCGCCGACCGCGGCGGCACCGGTGACGCGCTCGCGCACGGTCTTGAGCGTGCTGCGCAGGTCGGATGCCGATGCACCGCCGCCACGATGCCGCGCCTCGATGAGGGCGACCTCGCTGGCGAGGTCCGCGTACTTGCGCTCGAAGTACGCGAGCGCCTCGGCAGGAGTGCCGTCGGGGTACTGGCCCACCACACGCCACTCGTCGCCCTCGCGGACCGAGACGGTGCCGTCGTCGTCCACACGCCCCCAGCTCTCACCGGGAGCGGCCTCGGAGGGCGCTGCCGGAGCGGACGCCGAAGGGCCGGACGGACGCGGGGCGCGCGGCAACGGGGCGCCCGGCCGGGGCGTCGGCCGCGGGACAGGCGCCGCGGACGGCGCGGGGACCGGCGCCTGCTCCACGGCAGGAGCGGGTGCGTCGGTCACGGCATCCGGCTCGACCTCCGCCGCGCCGTCCTCGGGCTGTTCGACATCGGTCGCGGCGTCGCCGGGAGCGGGAGCCGCATCATCGACGGCGGCCTGGTCCTCGGCGGCGACGGCGTCGGCCGACGTCGGCTCGTCCGCAGTGGGCTCGGTCGTTGCGGAATCTTCAGGAACGGAAGTCACGGGTAGCACCTCGTCGCGGCCAGGCCTGTCTGCGAGGACAGGCCGCCTGGGGGTTCGGTCGGCTGCCAGCCTATACGGCAGCGGTCAGGGGGTGGGAGAGGATGACGCGGAGGGCGTCGGCGTCGCCGAGCCGCTCGGAGTCGGGGTGGGGGTCACGCTGACCGTGGGCGTGGGCGACGGGCTCGGCGCGGGAGCGGGCTGACCCGGCCCGACGGTGTAGTACGCGATCTGACCGCCGACGACGGCGAGGATCAGTGCACCGCCGGCGACACCGGCGATCAGGTTGTCGCGTCGACGTCGACGCTGGAGGCCGTCCTGGAACTCCTGCCGCGCCTGGTACAGCCGCGCGCGATCGCGCGCCTCGCGTGCGCTCTTCTTTCCTGCGCCGGACCTGCTCGCACCGGTTGCCACGGGACCTCCCTCGATTCCCGGACGTCCGGGCGGGAAAAGCCTACGGGGCCGCGCGCGCGTGCGACAAACGCGTCCGGCGTCGGCCGCCCCGGCTAGCCTTGATCGGGTGACCAGCCCCGCCGCCCTGTTCCAGGGGCAGACTCCGCTCGCCGTGCGCATGCGGCCCGTCTCGCTCGACGAGGTGGCGGGCCAGGGGCACCTGCTGCGTCCGGGGTCGCCGCTGGTCGCGCTGGCCGATGCGGATGCCGCCACCCGCTCGGCCGTGTCGGTGATCCTGTGGGGCCCGCCGGGGACCGGCAAGACGACCCTCGCCCAGGCGATCGCGCGCACGTCCGGCAGGCGCTTCGTGGAACTCTCCGCCGTGACCGCCGGTGTGCGCGACGTCCGCGAGGTCATGCAGGAGGCGATGACGCAGCGCGATCTCTACGGCGCGTCGACGATCCTCTTCCTCGACGAGATCCACCGCTTCACGAAGGCGCAGCAGGACGCCCTGCTGCCCGGTGTGGAGAACGGCTGGGTCATCCTCATCGCCGCGACGACGGAGAACCCGTCCTTCTCCGTGATCTCGCCCCTGCTGTCCCGCTCTCTCCTCCTCACCCTGCAGCCCCTCACCGACGACGACCTCGGCGGGCTCATCGACCGCGCGGTCGTCGACCCGCGCGGTCTGGGCGGTGCGGTGACACTGGCACCCGAGGCCCGGGCGGCCCTCGTCCAGCTGGCGTCCGGTGATGCGCGCCGCGCGCTGACGTCGCTCGAGGCCGCCGCATCGATGGTGGCGCCTGCCGAGACCGACGAGGCCGCGGAGCCGCCGGTGATCGGCGCGGAGCAGGTCGCGCAGGCGGTGGACCGGGCGCTGCTGCGCTACGACAAGCAGGGCGACGAGCACTACGACGTCATCAGCGCGTTCATCAAGTCGATCCGGGGCTCGGACGTCGATGCGGCGATGCACTACCTCGCCCGCATGATCGAGGCGGGCGAGGACCCTCGCTTCATCGCGCGCCGGCTCGTCATCTCCGCCGCCGAGGACATCGGCCTGGCCGATCCGCAGGCCCTGCAGATCGCCGTCGCCGCTGCCGACGCCGTGGCGTTCATCGGCATGCCCGAGGGGCGGATCCCCCTCGCGGAGGCCACGGCCTATCTCGCCACCACGGCGAAGTCGAATGCCGCCTACGTCGCCATCGACGCGGCCATCGCCGACGTGCGGCGCGGCGGCTTCGGCCGGGTGCCGGCCCACCTCCGCGACGCGCACTACCCGGGTGCGAAGCGGCTGGGCCACGGCAAGGGATACGTCTACCCGCACGATCTCGACGTCGGCGTGGCCACGCAGCAGTACCTCCCGGACGAGCTGCGCCACCGCACGTACTACGCGCCGACCGGTCGCGGGGTCGAGCGGGACATCGCCGCGCGACTGGAGAAGATCCGGAAGATCCTCGGCGAGGGCGGGGCCCGATGACCGACGACGACATCACCTGGGTGAAGCTCGGCTCGTCCCCGATGTACGCGGGGTACGTCGGGGTGCGGCGCGACCGCTACCGACTGCCCGACGGCAGCGAGAGCGGCTGGGACGTGCTGGAGATCGGCGACACGGTGTCGGTCGTCGCCTTCACCGACCGCGACGAGGTCGTGCTCTTCGACCAGTACCGGGTCGGGCCGGAGCGGGTGCTCGGCGAGCTGCCCGGCGGTCTCATCGATCCGGGGGAGGAGCCCGTCGCCGCCGGCATCCGGGAGCTCCTGGAGGAGACCGGCTACCGCCCGCAGGCCGTGCATCATGCGGGAGCCGAGTGGGCGGCGGCGAACTCCCGCCGCCGGAAGAACATCCTGATCGCCGCGGACTGCACGCGCGTCGCCGACCCCGTCTGGGGCGACGGCGAGACCGGCCGGGTGAGGACCATCGCGGCATCCGACCTCGTCGCCCACCTCCTGACCGGCGAGCTGAGCGATGCCGGTGCGGCGCTGCGGGGACTGCACGCGTTCGCGCGCTCGGCCGACGTCGACCCGGCCCTGCACGCGCTGCAGCACCGCGTGAGAGGGCTGCTGACCCCGTGACCGGCACCGATCCACTCTCTCTGTTCGCACGTGCCGGCGACCTCGATGCCGCCGGCGACGAACTCGCGGCGGTGCCGCTCTACCGGGCCGCGCTCGAGGCCGGGCTGAGCGGACCGGAGCGGACGCAGGCGATCATCCAGCTCGCGAGCTCCCTCCGCGTCCTCGGCGACCCGTCGGGCGCCATCGCGCTCCTGCGGACCGTCCGGGACGACGATCCGCTGGCATCCGCGGCGCACGCCTTCCTGTCGCTCGCCCTGTTCGACGACGGCAAGCCGGCCGCTGCCCTGCGCACCGCGCTGGATGCGCTCGTGCCGACGCTGCCGACCTACCGGGTGTCGCTCCGCGCGTACGCGGCGGAGATTGCCGCGTCGGATCGGGTGCGCGCCATCGTCGTCGGGCTCGTCGTGCACGACGGCTGGATCCTCGCCGAGGAGTACCGCGCGAACGGACGGCACGACGGCTTCCTCCGCGCGCCCGGCGGCGGCATCGAGTTCGGGGAGTCCACCGCCGACGCCCTGCGGCGCGAGTTCGCCGAAGAACTGGATGCCGTGGTCGACGAGGCCGTGCTCTTGGGCGTCACCGAGAACGTGTTCGACGCGCACGGCAAGCGCGGTCACGAGATCGTCCATGTCTTCTCGGTGCGGTCCGCCTCCCTCCTCGCCATCCCTCGGGGCGAGCGCCGCGACGTGCGCGACAGCGACACGACGGTCGGCTGGTACCGGCTCGACGACCTCGCGACGGGCGCTCCCGTGTTCTATCCGCCCGGCGCCCTCGATCTGCTGACGTGACGGTCGCGCGGCGCCGCGCGCTGCTCTGATAGACTTGACCGGCTCGAAACCGTGTTTTCGGGCATCTCCCTCTTCTGATCGAGACCTTCTGGCGTGCTCCGGCGTGCAGTCCAGGACGGGCGAAGAGCGGGGGATACGTCCGTGAGTCGTGAAATGCACGGCCACGTCAGGAAGGAACACTTCGTGGCTACGAAGTCCCAGGACCGCCGCAAGGTCCGCCTGTCGCGCGCGCTCGGCGTCGCGCTGACCCCGAAGGCCGCCCGCTACCTCGAGAAGCGTCCCTACGCTCCGGGCGAGCACGGCCGCACCAAGCGCAAGGCCGACAGCGACTACGCCGTCCGCCTCCGCGAGAAGCAGCGTCTGCGCGAGCAGTACGGCATCCGCGAGAAGCAGATGCGCAACACGTTCAACGAGGCCCGCCGCCAGGACGGCCTGACGGGTGAGAACCTCGTCGAGCTGCTCGAGATGCGCCTCGACGCCCTCGTCGTGCGCTCGGGCTTCGCCCGCACCACCGCGCAGGCCCGTCAGCTGGTCGTGCACCGCCACATCCTCGTCGACGGCCAGCTCGTCGACCGCCCGTCCTTCCGCGTGAAGCCGGGTCAGCTCATCCACGTCAAGGCCAAGAGCGAAGGCCTCGAGCCCTTCCAGGTCGCAGCCGCCGGCGGTCACGCCGAGGTCCTGCCCCCGGTCCCGGCCTACCTCGAGGTCGAGCTCGACAAGCTGCAGGCGCGCCTCGTGCGTCGCCCCAAGCGCGCCGAGGTCCCCGTGACCGGCGACGTGCAGCTCGTCGTCGAGTACTACGCGGCGCGCTAAGCGACGCGCAGTACCGCCGCGCAGCGGCCGACAGCACAGCTACGCGGCGCGCTGAGCGACGCGCAGTACCGCCGCGCAGCGGCCGACAGCACAGCTACGCGGCGCGCTGAGCGCGTTTCGTCTCGCTTCGCTCGCTCAACGAACGATCGTCGAGAGCGAGCACGGAGGGCGTCGGGGTCATCACCCCGGCGCCCTCCGTCGTTTGCACCTAACATGGAACGCATGAAGAACGCGCTGTGGTTCGTGCTGGGCATCGCCGGCGGATTCATCGCCGCCCACCTGGTCAACAAGGACCCGCGCGGTCACGAGGTCCTCGCCGAGGTCGACGCCCGCATCTCCGAGTTCACCGACCGGATCGGCGACGCCTACCGCGCACAGGAGGCGAAGATCGAGGGCCTCGTCGCCGACGCGAAATCCGCGGCCACCGACGCCCTCGACACCGCGCGCGATGCCGTCTCGGACGCCGCGCACGCCGTCGCCGACGCCGCCGAGGACGGCGCCGCCCGCCTCTCCGACTGACCGACCGCTCCCCGCTCCCGGCCCGCGCCGGGAGCGTACGCCTGCTCTCCCGAGGACACCCCAATGAAGACCGCTGAGATCGCCCAGCGCTACCTCGACTACTTCGAGAAGAACGGCCACACGATCGTGCCGTCGGCGTCGCTGGTCAGCGACGACCCCGCGCTGCTGTTCACCATCGCCGGCATGGTGCCCTTCATCCCGTACCTGAGCGGCGACGTCCCGGCGCCCTACCTGCGCGCGGCCGACAACCAGAAGTGCATCCGCACGAACGACATCGAAGAGGTCGGCAAGACGCCGCGCCACGGCACGTTCTTCCAGATGCTCGGCAACTGGTCCTTCGGCGACTACTTCAAGGAGGGAGCCATCCGCTACGCGTGGGAGCTGCTCACCTCGGCCGAAGAGGACGGCGGACTCGGCTTCGACCCGAAGGACCTGTGGGTCACCGTCTACGAGGAGGACGACGAGGCGCACGACCTCTGGCTGCGTCTGACCGACATCCCCGAGGAGCGCATCCAGCGCCTCGGCAAGGACACCAACTACTGGACGACGGGCCTTCCGGGTCCGGCGGGACCCTGCTCGGAGATCTTCTTCGACCGCGGACCCGCGTACGGCATCGACGGGGGTCCCGCCACCGACGACGACCGATACGTCGAGATCTGGAACCTCGTCTTCATGCAGTACGAGATCACCGATGTGCGATCGAAGTACGAGTTCACGATCGTCGGAGACCTTCCCGCGAAGAACGTCGACACCGGCATGGGGCTCGAGCGGATCGCCTTCCTCAAGCAGGGCGTCGACAACATGTACGAGACCGATCAGGTCCGACCGGTGCTCGACCGCGCCGTCGCCCTGTCGGGGAAGACCTACGGTGCGAACCATGAGGACGATGTGCGCTTCCGCGTCATCGCTGACCACGTGCGCTCGTCGCTCATGCTCCTCTCGGATGGCGTGACGCCGTCGAACGAGGGGCGCGGCTACATCCTGCGCCGCCTGATGCGCCGCGCGATCCGCGCGATGCGCCTGCTCGGCGTCGACGGACCCACGTTCGCCGAGCTGTTCGCCGCGTCGAGCGATGCGATGAAGGAGGCGTATCCCGTCGTCGAGGCCGACTACGCGCGCCTCTCGCAGTACGCACTGGCCGAGGAGGCGACGTTCCTCCGCACGCTGGCCGCCGGCTCGGAGCTCCTCGACGAGTCGGTGGCGCGCACGCGACGCGACGGCGGCACGCAGCTGACCGGCAGCGAGGCGTTCCTCCTCCACGACACGTACGGCTTCCCGATCGATCTCACGATGGAGATCGTCGAGGAGGCGGGTCTCCAGGTCGACCGCGCAGCCTTCGACACCCTCATGCACGAGCAGCGCGCCCGCGCCAAGGCCGACGCGCGCTCCCGCAAGCGCGCCCTCGCCGACACGAGCGTCTACCGCGATCTGCGGGCGCAGGGCGAGACGGTCTTCACCGGGTACACCGACCTCGAGACCGAATCGACGGTCCTCGGCCTCCTCGTCGACGGACTTCCGGTACCGCGCGCCGCGCAGGGCCAGATCGCCGAGGTCATCCTGGCCGAGACCGCGCTGTACGCGGAGTCGGGCGGCCAGGTGGCCGACAAGGGCGTCATCGTGGGACCCGGGTTCGAGCTGGAAGTGCTCGATGTGCAGAAGCCCGTCGCGGGGCTCGTGAGCCACACCGTCGAGGTGACCCGCGGCGAGGTCGGCGTCGGTCAGGCGGCGACCACCGTGGTCGACGCCGTGAACCGTCGCGCGGCCCAGCAGGCCCATTCGGCGACCCATCTGGTGCACGCGGCGCTGCGCGACACGCTCGGCAAGTCGGCGACTCAGGCGGGATCCCTCAACCGCGCCGGCTACATGCGCTTCGACTTCGCCTGGGGACAGGCGCTGTCGGATGCCACGAAGAGCGAGATCGAGGAGATCGCCAACAACGCCGTGCGGGACAACCTCGAAGTGACGACGCGCGTCGTGGCGCTCGACGAGGCGAAGGCGCTCGGCGCCATGGCGCTGTTCGGCGAGAAGTACGGCGACACGGTGCGGATGGTCGACATCGGCGGACCATGGTCGCGGGAGCTCTGCGCGGGGACGCACGTCGGCCGGAGCGCCGAGATCGGTCTCATCAGCCTCGTGGGGGAGTCCTCCGTCGGCGCCTCCAACCGTCGGGTGGAGGCCCTGGTGGGGCTCGACGCCTTCCGCGAGCTCGCCGCCGAGCGAGCGATCGTCTCGCAGCTCACGACGCACCTGAAGGCGCCGCGTGAGCAGCTTCCGGCTCGGATCGCCGAGCTCCAGGCGAACCTCAAGGCAGCGGAGAAGAAGATCGCGCAGTTCGAGGCGAAGGCGCTCGGCGACCGGCTGCCGGCCCTCGTCGCGTCGGCGCAGCAGGTCGGCGCGCATCGTGTCGTCGCCCAGGCGCTCGGCGCCGTCGCGTCGGCGGACGATGTGCGGACGCTCGCGCTGCAGCTGCGCGACCGGCTCGGCGCGGACGCGTCGGTGGTCGCCCTCGGCGCGCAGGTCGGCGACCGCCCGGTCGTCATCGTCGCGACGAACGACGCCGCACGGCAGGCCGGCGCGAAGGCCGGTGCGCTCGCGAAGGCGGCGGCAGCCGTCCTCGGCGGCGGCGGCGGCGGACGCGACGATGTCGCGCAGGGCGGCGGCACCGACCCCTCCGCGCTTCCGGCAGCCCTTGCGAGCGTCGCCGCGCAGCTGGAGACCGCGGGCGCGTGAGCGACTTCCGGCGCGGGGTGCGTCTCGGCGTGGATGTCGGGAAGGCGCGCGTCGGTGTGGCGCGGTGCGACCGTGACGGGCTTCTGGCGGTTCCCGTCGAGACCGTCCCCCGCGATGGGCGCACCGCGCGGCGCATCACCGAGCTCGCCGACGAGCACGACGCGTTCGAGATCCTCGTCGGCCTTCCGATCAGCCTGAGCGGGGGCGAGACGGCGTCGACCGCCGATGCGCGCGCCGTCGCGGCGGAGATCGCCGCGGCATCCGGTCTGCCGATCCGCCTCGTCGACGAGCGGCTCAGCACGGTCTCGGCTCATGCGGCTCTGCGCGATTCCGGCAGATCCCAGCGTTCGTCTCGTAAGCTTGTCGACCAGATCGCGGCGGTCGTCCTCCTCCAGCAGGCGATCGACGTCGAGAAGAGCACCGGCATCCCGGCCGGCGCTCTCCACAACCCCCCGGAGCCCGTCTGATGCCCGACACCCCGTCGCCCGACGATCAGTTCGCCGACCTGTTCGGCAAACTCCCTTCGCCGCCGCAGCGGGCCGCCTCCGCGGCAGAGCCCGGCAGCGCCTCTGCGGATGCCGGTGCGCCGCTCAGCCGCCGCGCCGCACGCGCCGCCGCCGGATCTTCCACCGGCCCGGTGCCCGAGAGCCCCGCAGCGCCCGCCGCACCCGCACCCGTCTCCGGTGCCGCGGCCGCCGCCCCGGAGCCCTCGCTGCCCGCCCCGTCCCGTGCGGTCTCGTCGTCGGCGACCGCCTCCGTGCCACCCACCGATGATCGGGAGCCCGGCCCGCGCCGCACCCCCGCCACGATCGACGCACTGTTCGGCGCGGACGCCGTGCACGACGACGCGCATGCGGTCGACAAGAAGCACGCGCGCGATCGCCGCAAGAGCCGGATCGCCGGCTGGGTGGTCCTCGGCGTCGTCCTCGCCATCATCGGCGGCATCGCCGCGGGCGGCACGTACGTCTGGGTGACCTACGAGGACAAGATCCGCGCCTTCATGGGCTGGGAGGAGCCGAAGGACTACGAGGCCGGGCTCGCCAACGGCGAAGCGATCGTGACGATCGTGGACGGCGACACCGGCTCGTCCATCTCGACCACCCTGTTCGAAGCGGGCGTCACCAAGACGGCCGGCGCCTTCTACGACTACCTGATCGCCAATGCGGTCACGACGACCTTCCACCCCGGCGCCTACCAGCTGCAGCTGCAGATGACCTCCGCCGCGGCCCTGGAGGCGCTCGAGAATCCCGAGAGCAAGCTCGAGGACACCGCACAGCTGCGCGAGGGACTCACCGTCGAGCAGTCGCTGCCGCTGCTGGCCGACGGTACGGGCATCGCACTCGAGGACCTCCAGGCCGCGGTGAAGGATCCCTCGGACTACGGCGTGGACGCCGACAGCCTCGAGGGCTGGCTCTTCCCGGCGACGTACACGTTCACGCCGGGGGTCACCGCCGAAGAGGTCATCCGCACGCTCGTCGACCGGACCATCACCTCGCTCGACGAGGCCGGGGTGCCGGAGGACCGCCGGAACGAGATCCTGACGATCGCATCGATCATCGAGCGCGAAGCCCGCTTCGAAGAGGACTTCTACAAAGTCTCCCGCGTCATCCAGAACCGCCTGGACCCGTCGAACGACGAGACGTTCGGCAAGCTCCAGATGGACTCCACGGCGCAGTACGGCTACGGCGAGATGCACGACGGCACGGTGAGCTCGACCGCCGAGGCGCTCGAAGACGACAACCCGTGGAACACCTACGTGCACGAGGGCCTGCCCATCGGTCCGATCGCGAACCCCGGCGACACGGCCATCAAGGCGGCCATGGAGCCTGCGGACGGTCCGTGGCTGTACTTCGTCACCGTCAACCTCGAGACGGGCGAGACCGTGTTCACGACGACCTACGACGAGCACCTCGCGGCGGTGGAGCAGTGGCGCGCCTGGTGCGCCGACAACCCCGACGGCGGCTGCTGAGGCATGACCGCTCTCGAGGTGTGGGGCGACCCCATCGCCCACAGCCTCTCGCCGGCGCTGCACAACGCCGCGTACGCGCGGCTGGGCTGGGACTGGACGTACGGACGTCGCCGCGTCGGCGAAGCGGACTTCGCGCGCGAGCTTTCCGCCCTCAGCCCGGACATCCGCGGTCTGTCGTGCACCATGCCGCTGAAGGCGCTGGTGCACGCGGCCGCCGATGAGCGCGATGCGCGCGCCGAGCTCACGGGCGCGGCGAACACGCTGCTCCTCACGGACGGCCGCCGGCGCGCCTTCAACACCGACGTCGGCGGCATCATCGCCGCCCTGGAGGACGCCGGCCTCCGTGCCCCCGCGTCCGCCCGCATCGTGGGCGCGGGCGCCACGGCCACCTCCGCGCTCGTCGCCCTCGCCGAGTGGGGCGTAGGCCTCGTCGACGTCGTCGCCCGCCGCCCCGAGGCGGTCGCGCCGCTGCGGGAGCTCGGCGAGCGACTCGGCGTGACGGTCGACGGCGCCCCGCTGACGGCGCGTGGCCACCGACCGCATCCCCTCACGCTCGCGACCCTCCCCGGCGACGCGCCGATCGCGCGCGACGTCGCCGAGGGCCTCGCCGCTGCCGGCGGCGTGCTGTTCGACGTGGTCTACGGCCACTGGCCCACCGCGCTCGCGTCGGCGTGGCAGGCGGCGGGGCTCCCGGCCCACAGCGGCGAGGGGATGCTGCTCCGCCAGGCCGTGCTGCAGATCCGCATCTTCGCCACGGGCGACGTCCTCCGCCCGCTGCCGGAGGAGGAGGCGGTCGTGGCCGTCATGCGCCGCGCGCTCGTGGGAGGATAGTCGAATGCTCCGCGTGCTCACGGCCGGCGAATCGCACGGCCCCGAACTCGTCGCCCTCATGGAGGGACTGCCCGCCGGCGTCCCCGTCTCGCGCGCCGCCATCCAGGCCGACCTGGCGCGCCGCAAGCTCGGCTACGGCCGCGGGTCGCGGATGAAGTTCGAGGAGGACGAGCTCACCATCTCGGCCGGCGTCCGTCACGGACTGAGCCTCGGGAGCCCCATCGCGCTGCGCGTCGGCAACACCGAGTGGCCCAAGTGGGTCGAGGTCATGAGCCCCGAGCCCGTCGAGCTCACCGACAAATCCCGCGGCCGCTCCGCCGCACTGACGCGTCCGCGCCCTGGCCACGCCGATCTCGTCGGCATGCAGAAGTACGGCTTCGACGAGGCACGGCCCATCCTCGAGCGCGCCAGCGCACGGGAGACCGCGGCCCGCGTGGCGCTGGGCGCGATCGCCCGCGCCTTCCTGTCGGAGCTCGGCATCCGTCTGGTGAGCCACACGCTGTCGATCGGCCCCGTCCGCGCGCCGGAGGACGCCCCTCTGCCGACCCCCGATGACGTCGACGCCCTGGATGCCGATCCGCTGCGGTGCTTCCACGCCGCCACGAGCGCCGCGATGGTCGACGAGGTCGACGCGGCGCGCAAGGACGGCGACACGCTCGGCGGAATCGTCGAGGTGCTCGCGTACGGCCTTCCCCCGGGGCTCGGCTCCCATGTGCAGTGGGACCGCCGGCTGGACGCGAAGCTCGCACAGGCGCTCATGAGCATCCAGGCGATCAAGGGCGTCGAGGTCGGCGACGGCTTCGAGACGACTCGTCGCCGGGGATCCGCCGCCCACGACGAGCTCTTCGCCACGGACGCCGGCATCACGCGCTCGAGCGACAAGGCCGGTGGCACCGAGGGCGGGATGTCCACGGGGACCGTCCTGCGTGTCCGGGCGGGCATGAAGCCGATCGCCACCGTCCCGCACGCGCTCCGGACGATCGACGTCTCGACGGGCGACGCGGCGACCGCCCACCACCAGCGCTCCGACGTGTGCGCCGTTCCCGCCGCCGGCGTCGTCGCGGAGGCGATGGTCGCCGTGACCCTCGCCGACGCGGTCCTCGAGAAGTTCGGCGGCGACAGCGTCGCCGAGACGCGGCGGAACCTCGAGGGCTACCTCGCCGCCATCCCCGCCCACCTGGCCACCGCCGCCGACAGCGACGACTCGCTGGGATGACCAGCCCCGCGATCGTGCTCATCGGCCCGATGGGCGCGGGGAAGACGAGCATCGGCAAGCGCGTCGCGCGCGCCCTCGACCTCCCCTTCTACGACAGCGACGCCGCGGTCGTGCGCGCACACGGCCCGATCGAGAACCTGTTCCAGACCTACGGCGAAGAGCACTTCCGGGCACTCGAGCGGACCGCCGTCGTCGAGGGCCTCCGCCGGGGCGGCATCGTTGCCCTCGGTGGGGGAGCCGTGCTCGACGCCGAGACACAGCGGGATCTCGCAGCGCATCGCGTCGTCCTTCTGACCGTCGGCCCGCAGACGATCGAGTCCCGGATCCGCGGCACGAAGCGGCCACTCCTGCAGGGCGAGGATGCCATCGCCCGCTGGACGGCGCTGTTCGAGGCGCGTCGCCCGCTCTACGAGCGACTCGCCGACGTCACCTTCGACACCTCCGCCGGGCCGCTGCAGGAGGTCGTCGACGCCATCGCCCAGTGGGCGAGACCGCATGCCCCCGGAGGAGACCGCCCGTGACCGAGAACACCGTCATCACCGTCGCCGGCGAGCAGCCCTACGACATCACGGTGGGCCGCGGCATCCTGTCGCAGCTCGGTGACGCACTGCCGGCGGCAGCACGCCGGGTGCTCATCGTCCACCCGCCGACCCTCGCGTCGCAGGCGGCGCGCCTGCGCGAGACGATCGGCGGCGACCGGCAGGTGCTGCTCGCCGAGATCCCCGACGCCGAGCAGGGCAAGCGCGTCGAGGTCGCGGCGTTCTGCTGGCAGGTCATGGGCCAGGCGGACTTCACGCGCACCGATGCGGTCGTGGGCTTCGGCGGGGGAGCGGTCACGGACCTCGCCGGGTTCGTGGCCGCCACGTGGCTGCGAGGCGTCGCGCTCGTCCAGGTCCCGACGACCGTCCTCGGCATGGTCGACGCGGCCGTCGGAGGGAAGACCGGCATCAACACGGCCGAGGGGAAGAACCTCGTCGGCGCGTTCTGGCCGCCGCGCGCGGTGCTGTGCGACCTCGATCTGCTCGACACGCTGTCCGAGCACGAGCGCGTCGCCGGGTTCGCCGAGGTCGTGAAGGCGGGCTTCATCTGGTACCCCGAGATCCTCGACCTCATCGAGGCCGACCCGAAGGCCGCCGTCGATCCCCGCAGCGACGCGTTCCGCCGCTGCATCGAGCTCGCCATCGACATGAAGGCACGCGTCGTCGGCGAGGACCTGCGCGAGGCAGGGCTTCGCGAGGTCCTCAACTACGGTCACACGCTCGGGCACGCGATCGAGCACGCGGAGCGCTACCGCTGGCGCCACGGCGCGGCGATCTCGGTCGGCATGCTCTTCGCGGCGGAGCTCTCACGACTGGCCGGGCGTCTCTCGGACGAGGCGGCCGAACGACACCGCCGGATCCTCGAGCTCCTCGGGCTGCCGACCTCCTACCGCGCCGGAGCGTGGAAGCAGCTCCTGGCGACCATGCAGCGCGACAAGAAGACGCGCGGATCGATGCTGCGGTTCATCGTCCTCGACGACATCGGCAAGCCGACGGTCCTCCAGGCGCCCGACGAATCGCTGCTCTTCGCCGCCTATCAGGAGATCGGTGACTGAAGCCGCCTCGGTTGCCAGCGTCGGACCGACCGGTCCGAACGTGCGCCGCGTCCGCCTGCACGAGTGGGCGCGCGTGCGCGACCTCCGCCTCGAGGCAGTCGCCGATCCGGCCGCGGCGATCGCCTTCCTGACGACGTCGGCCGAGGAGGCCGGCCGAGACGAGGCCTTCTGGCGGCAGCGCACGGCAGGGGCGGCCCTGGGCGAGGACGCGGCGCAGTTCGTCGCCGATCTCGGCGACCGCTGGGTCGGCACCGTGACGGCGCTGCTGAGGGAACCGGGCCCGCGCGACCACCTCGACCGTGTGATCGTCGAGGCCCGTGTGGACATCGTCGGTGTCTACGTGGCCCCGTCGCACCGGGGGACAGGAGCACTCGCGGCGCTCTTGGACGCCGCGGCCCAGTGGGCTCTGGCGCAGGGGGTCGACGCCCTCACGCTCGACGTGCACGTCGACAACGCTCGCGCGCAGGCGGCGTATCGCAAGGCGGGCTTCGCGCCCACCGGCGTCCGCTTCACGAGCTCGATCGGGCCGGAGATCGAGATGCGCCGCGCGCCCGCCGTCCGACCCTGATCCGCCGGCCGGAAGATCATGCGTCAGTCGGCGACGATCTCCGCCTTGAAGCCGTCGGAGTTCTCGATCCACCCGGCGTAATGCTCCGGGCCGCCCGCGTGCGGGTAGCGCTCGGCGTAGAGCGGAGTCCACCCGTGGTCCGGAGCCTCGCGAAGGATCGCGTCCACCTCCGCCGGGGAGCCGCCGCGGAAGGCGAGGTGATTGAGTCCCGGCCGCCGCCGGTCGTGCGGCGTCGCGGCGAGCCGCGGCGAGGTCGTGAAGGTGAGGTAGGCGCCCTCCGCCTCCCAGGTGGAGCCCTCCCGCCACTGCGCGGAGTGGGCGTATCCGAGGCGCTCCAGGAGCCAACCCCACTCCCGGCGGACGGCGTCGACGTCGGCGATCCAGATCTCGACGTGGTGGAGCCCGGGCATGGCTGCCAGTCTGCCATCGGACCCGACCGGTAGGGTGCTCACGTGCCCACTCCTCGTCGTCTGCTGCTGGTCAACGGACCGAACCTCAACCTCCTCGGCACGCGCGAGCCGGACATCTACGGTCATGAGACGCTCGCCGACGTCGAGGCGCTCGTGGCGCGGACGGCCGGGGAGCGGGGCTTCGACGTCCGCGCCGTCCAGAGCAATCACGAGGGCGTGCTGATCGATGCGATCCACGCGGCGCGGGAGGACTGCGCGGGGATCGTCATCAATCCCGGAGGACTCACGCACACATCCGTCGTGCTGCGGGACGCCCTCACCGGCGTGTCGCTGCCGGTGGCCGAGGTGCACATCTCGGACGTCCTCGCGCGCGAGGAGTTCCGCCACCATTCCTACATCCGCGACGTGGCTGTCGTGCACGTCGTCGGCGAGGGCGTCGCGGGTTACGGTCGCGCGGTGCGGCTCCTCCTCGACGTCGTCACCGGCCTCGCCGACGGCTGAGCGGGCGATCCCGTAGAATCGACTGTCGGCCCGCGCCGAACCCTTCGGGGGATCCTCGTGCGCTGCGGCCCCGAACTCCCACACGAAACGGAACTCCACACCCATGGCATCCACCGCAGACATCAAGAACGGCGTGGTCCTCAGCATCGACGGCCAGCTCTGGAACGTCATCGAGTTCCAGCACGTCAAGCCGGGCAAGGGCGGGGCGTTCGTGCGCACGAAGCTGAAGAACGTCGTCTCCGGCAAGGTCGTCGACCGCACCTACAACGCCGGCGCGAAGATCGAGATCGAGAACGTCGACCGTCGCGACTTCACGTACCTGTACAACGACGGCGAGGGCTTCGTCTTCATGGACGTCGCCGACTACGACCAGATCACGGTGGGCGCCGCCACCGTCGGCGACGCCGCGAACTTCCTGCTCGAGAACCAGCAGGTCCAGATCGCGCTCAACAACGGCAACCCGCTCTACGTCGAGATGCCGGCCTCGGTCGTCCTCGAGATCACGTACACCGAGCCGGGCCTGCAGGGCGACCGCTCGTCGGCCGGCACGAAGTCGGCGACCGTCGAGACCGGGTACGAGATCCAGGTGCCGCTGTTCGTCGAGACCGGCACGAAGGTCAAGGTCGACACCCGCACGGGTGACTACCTCGGCCGTATCAGCTGAGGTGAGTGCCCGGAGCAAGGCGCGCAAGCGCGCCCTCGACATCCTGTACCAGAGCGACGTCCGGGGCGACGACCTCGCCACGACGCTCGCCGCCGAGGCGAAGCGTGCGGCCAGCGAGCCCGCCCGTGAGGCATCGTGGCTGTACGCGCGCGAGATCGTCGACGGCGTGATCGACAACCGCGACGAGATCGACGAGCAGATCGTCACGCACGCCCGCGACTGGAAGATCGAGCGGATGCCGGCCGTCGACCGCGCGCTCCTGCGCATCGGCGTCTGGGAGATCCTGTTCAACGCCGAGGTGCCCACCGCCGTCGCCATCGACGAGGCGGTGGAACTCGCCAAGGAGCTGTCGACCGACGACTCCGGCGCGTTCGTGCACGGCGTGCTCGCCCGCATCGCGCGCGCGAGCTGACCGGGCGTCGCAGCCCGCTGCGAGGATCGACCGCATGACGACAGGCCGGCCCCGCACGTGGCGTGCGGTGCTCGCGCCGGCGCCGGACGCTGCGGATGCCGTCGCGCTCGGCGTTCAGCTGCGTCAGCGCGAGGGCGACGAGGCGCACTGGGCTCCGCGTCGCGTCCAACCCGCGACGGCTCGAAGCGTCGAGACCTCCGCCGGCGGCCTGCGGATCGCGGTGCGCCCGCTCGTGCGCAGCGGCACGAGCGGCGACTGGGTGCAGGGCGATGCGACCTGGGAGTCGCTGCGCCGCGGCGCCTGGCGCGCCGATCCGGCGCACCTGCGCTGGTTCATGACGCTGTACGGCATCGCGCGCGACGTGCGGGTGTTCGGCGGGTACGGCGACTCGGACTGGCTGACGCTCGACGGCGTCGACGCCGACCTCCTCTGGGGGCACCTGCGCGCCGGGCGCGACCTCGGGATCCCTCTCGTCTCGACGCGCGCGGACCAGCGGTTCCGCGTCGCTGACGCCGCCGAGGTCGGCATCCGGGTCGAGTCCGCGGGACGCGGCCTCCGCGTCATGGCCGAGGTGCGGATCGAGGGCGGCGACGCCGCGCCCCTTGCCCGCCCGGTGGGCCACATCGGCGTGTACACGGTCACGCCGGCCGGGGGCGCCCTCGACATCGTCGTGGCGCCGGTGACGCTCGGTCGCGGCACGCACGCGCTCCTGGACGCCGGCGGCGCGATCGAGGTGCCCGCCGCGGACGTCGACGACTTCCTGCGGGAGGCCTACCCGAGCCTCAGCGCCGAGACCGCCGTCACGGGAGCCCGGGGCGTCCGGCTTCCGCCTCCCGCACGGACGGCTCTCATCCTCAGCGTCGAGCAGCAGCCGCGGGATGTCCTCGCGTACGCGTTCTTCTGGCGGGCCCCCGGCGCCGGGCGCGTCGCCCTCGCCGCCGACGGCGAGCCGAGCGGCGAGCGCCGCGAACGTCGTCGGCGGCTGGAAGCGGTGTGGGAGGCCTCCACCACCTCGCCCTTCGCGGTCGCGGGCCGCCTCGACGGCATCGACACCGCGGAGTTCATGACGGAGGTGGTCCCCGCTCTCCAGGACCTGGACGACGTGCGCGTCGAGGTCAGCGGCGTCGACCGGGTCTACCGGGAGCTCGCCGGCGACCCGCGGGTCACCGTGTCGACGGTGGAGACGACCGACCCCGACTGGTTCGATCTCGGCATCCTCGTCGAGGTCGAGGGCCGGCGGATCCCGTTCCGGCCGCTGTTCACCGCCCTGGCGCAGCGGCGCAGGAAGATGCTCCTCAGCGACGGCGCGTACTTCTCCCTGGCGCACCCCGCACTCGATCGCCTCCGCGACCTCATCGACGAGTCGCGCGACCTCGTGGAGTGGGAGGCGGGTCCCCGGGTGAGCCGCTACCACGTCGATCTCTGGGAGGAGTTCGAGGATCTCGCCGACGCGGCTGAGCCGGCCGTCGCCTGGCGCCGCACCGTCGCGGCCGTGGGGGGCGCTCAGCAGGCGGCGAGCGCGCCGGTACCGGTACCCGCAGGCGTGGCGACGGCTCTCCGCGGGTATCAGGTCGAGGGGTTCCGCTGGCTCGCGGCGCTGTGGCAGGCGGGCCTGGGCGGGATCCTCGCCGACGACATGGGCCTCGGCAAGACGCTGCAGATCCTGTCGCTGCTGCTCCACGCACGCACCGCCAGCCCCGCGAGACCCGCGCTCGTGGTCGCGCCGACCTCGGTGGTCACGGCGTGGCGGGACGAGGCGGCCCGGCACACGCCCGGCCTGCGGGTACACGTCGCCGAGGGCACCGGGATACGCCTCGACCGGGTCGATGCCGACGTCGTCGTCACGTCGTACGCCCTGTTGCGGCTGGACGAGGAGGCGTATGCGGCGGCCGCATGGTCGGTCGTCGTCCTCGACGAGGCGCAGGCGGTGAAGAATCCCCGCACGCGGGTGCACCGCGCCGCTCTGCGGCTGCGCGCCGATGCTCGCTTCGCCGTCACCGGCACACCGATCGAGAACGGTCTCGAGGACCTCTGGGCGATCCTGGCGCTGACGGCGCCGGGACTGTTCCCCTCCGCGCGCCGGTTCCGTCAGGAGTACGTCACCCGGGTCCAGCACGGGAAGGTCGATGAGAACCTCGAGGGCGGCCCTGCGCGCGAGCGTCGGCTGGGCCGTCTGCGCAAGCGCCTCCGCCCGTTCCTCCTCCGCCGCACGAAGGACCTCGTGGCCGCCGAGCTCCCGCCGCGGCAGGAGCAGGACGTGCGCGTGGAGCTCACGAGCGGTCACCGGGCGGTGTACGAGCGGGTGCTGCAGCGCGAGCGGCGGAAGGTGCTCGGACTTCTCGACGACCTCGACAGCCATCGCTTCATCGTGTTCCGCTCCCTCACCCTGCTGCGGATGCTGGCACTGGCTCCGGCTCTCGTCGACGCCGGGGGACCGGGGATCGGCTCGAGCAAGCTCGACACGCTGCGAGAGCGCATCGCCGAGCTCGCCGCCGAGGGGCACCGCGCACTCGTGTTCAGCCAGTTCACGTCGTACCTCGACATCGTCGAACGGGACCTGGCGGCGCACGGCCTCGCCTCGGTGCGACTGGACGGCTCCACCCCGCGCCGCGCGGCGGTGATCGACGCATTCCGCAGGGGCGACCAGCCGGTGTTCCTCATCAGCCTCAAGGCCGGCGGCACCGGGCTGACGCTGACCGAGGCCGACTACGTCTTCCTCCTCGACCCATGGTGGAACCCGGCCGCGGAGCAGCAGGCCGTGGACCGCGCGCACCGCATCGGGCAGACCCGCCCCGTCACCGTGTACCGCCTGATCGCCGCCGGCACGATCGAGGAGAAGGTGGTCGAGCTCCAGCAGCGCAAGGCGCGGCTGTCGCAGGCGGTCCTGGACGACGGCGGCGCCTTCTCCACCGCCCTCTCCGCCGACGACATCCGCGACCTGCTCACCTGACGCCGTCGCCGGCGCACGGCCGGTCGCCCGGGATCACCCGGGGACGCTCGCGTAGACTCGACGGGCTCGACAGGAGGTAGTTCATGCGGATCACGGGCTTGGGCCACGCGGGGATGTTCATCGAGACGGCGGGCGGCAGCATCCTCTGCGACCCCGTCGTCGGACCGAGCTTCTTCGGATCCTGGTTCCCGTTCCCCGACAACCGGGCCCTGGACTGGGACCGCTTCGGCGCCGCGGACTTCCTGTACATCTCGCACCGGCACCGCGATCACTTCGACCCGGCGCTCCTGCGCCGGCATGTCCGCTCCGACATCCGCGTGCTGCTGCCCGAGTATCCGACCGACGACCTCGAGAAGGACATCCGCGCACTCGGCTACGACAACATCGTCTACACGCAGGCCGGTGTGCCGCTCGAGTTCGGTCCGCTGAAGCTCATGGTGACACCGCTGCGCGCACCGAGCGACGGACCCATCGGGGACTCGTCGCTGAGCGTCGACGACGGCACGGCGAGCATCCTGAACCAGAACGACTCGCACCCCCTCGACCTCGACCGGCTTCTCGGGTTCAGCAAGCCCGAGGCCTACTTCACCCAGGTGTCGGGTGCCATCTGGTGGCCCATGGTCTACGACCTGCCGCAGGATTCCAAGCAGACCTTCGCGCAGCTGAAGCGAGACGCGCAGAACAAGCGCGCCATGTACTACATCGACAAGGTCGACGCCGAGCACGTCTTCCCGATGGCCGGGCCGCCGATGTTCCTGCGCGAAGAGCTCTTCCGCTACAACGGCTGGGGAGAGGAGGACGACTCGATCTTCACCGATCAGCGCCAGTTCCTCGCCCACATGAGGCAGTTGCGCCCCGAGCAGAAGGGCTACGAGTTCGTCCCGGGCACCCAGGTCGACCTCGTGGACGGCGCTCTGACCGTCACGCAGACCCTGTACACGGATGCCGAGATCGACCGCGTCTTCGACGACAAGTGGGCCTATCTCGCCGAGCAGCGCGACACCCGGCAGGATGAGGTCCGCGCCGAGGAGGCGACGCGTGCGACCGTCCTGCCGCCCGAGGAGATGCTCCACGCCCTCAAGGAGTGGTGGGAGCCGCTGCTCCGCCGCGCCCGCACGATCCGCAACGGCGTGGGCGGCAATGTGCGCTTCCGCATCGGCGAGCTCGACATGGTCGTCGACTTCCCGCGCGCCAAGGTGCGCGAGTACGCGGGGGAGGAGTGCATCTACTGGTACACGATCCCCGCCGACCTCGTCTCGACCAACATCGCCGACGGCGAGATCGACTGGTCGAACTCCATCTTCCTGTCGATGCAGTTCGAGGTGGGCCGCAGCGGCAAGTTCAACGAGTTCCTCACCACGTTCCTCAAGTGCCTCTCGCGGGACCGGATCGAGTACGTCGAGAACTGGTACGCGGAGCAGTCCGACCAGACCGAGGATGCCGAGATCGGCGACTGGACCGTGCAGCGTCGCTGCCCCCACCTGCGGGCCGATCTCACGAAGACCGGCAAGATCGAGGACGGCGTCCTCACCTGCGCGCTCCACGACTGGAAGTGGGATCTCGCCTCCGGCAAGTGCCTCACGACGCCGGGCCATCCGATCCGCGCCACGCGCTCGGTCGACGGCGGGCTCACCGAGGCCGCCACCCAGCCGGCGGCCTGAGCCGGGTGCGTCCGCCGCGGATCACGCCATTGGACGTCGTCGACGTCTTCGTCTACGTCGTGGTGCTGGGCCTGACGGTGCAGCTCCTCCCGGGCGTCCTCAGCGAGAGCTTCGCGCTGACTCTCCTGACGGCGCTGCTGCTCAAAGTGATCCTCGAACTCGTCCTCGCCGCGAAGAGCCGCGTCATCGCGCGGATCCGTTCCGCCGGCTCCACCGCCGCCCGCGTCGTGGCCGTCGCCACACTCCTGCTCATCCTCCCCGGGAGCAAGCTCTTCGTCTTGTGGGCGGTCGACGTCGCTTTCGGCGACGCGGTGCGCCTCGGCGGGTTCTTCTCGGTGACCGGCCTCATCGTCGTCCTGATGCTGGCGCGGGGCGGCGTCCGCCGGATCCTGGCGCCGGAGCCGCCGCCCGACCGGTAGAGTGATCCCTCGAACCACAGCAACCTTTAACACCGTCCCGTGAGGCGGAGAAGGGAGCGGCGGATGAGCACGCGAACCGTGCTGCACAGCGCCGACGTCGCGCGGGCCCTGACTCGGATCTCCCACGAGATCCTCGAGTCCAACAGAGGCCCCGAAGGCCTCGTCCTCCTCGGCATCCCGACGCGCGGCGTCACCCTCGCCGAGCGCATCGGCGCCCTCGTCGCCGAGTTCGGCGGCGCCCCGGTGCCCGTCGGGTCGCTCGACGTGACGATGTACCGCGACGACCTCCACCGGAACCCCACGCGTGCGCCGCGCCCGACGCAGATACCCCCGGGGGGTATCGACGGCCGCACCGTCGTCCTCGTCGACGACGTGCTGTTCTCGGGACGGTCGATCCGCGCCGCCCTCGACGCGCTGGGCGACATCGGCAGACCCGCGGCCGTGCGACTGGCGATCCTCGTCGACCGGGGGCACCGCGAACTCCCGATCCGACCGGACTTCGTGGGGAAGAACCTGCCGAGCGCCCGTGACGAGCGGGTCAACGTGCGCCTCGCCGAGGTCGACGGCGTCGAGGAGGTGACGATCGAGTCATGAGGCATCTGCTCGACACCAAGACCCTCACCCGCGAGGGGGCTCTCCGCATCCTCGACGTCGCGGAGGACATGCGCGACACGCAGACCCGCGAGGTCCGCAAGCTCCCGACGCTGCGCGGGAAGACCGTCGTGAACCTCTTCTTCGAGGACTCCACCCGCACACGCATCTCATTCGAGGCCGCCGCCAAGCGCCTGTCCGCCGACGTCATCAACTTCTCCGCCAAAGGATCCTCGGTCTCGAAGGGGGAGTCGCTCCAGGACACCGCGCAGACGCTCCAGGCGATGGGGGCCGATGCCGTCGTCATCCGCCACGGGGCCTCGGGTGCACCGCACACCCTCGCCACGAGCGGGTGGATCTCGGCCGGGGTCGTGAACGCCGGCGACGGCACGCACGAGCACCCCACGCAGGCCCTGCTCGACGCGTTCACGATCCGCAAGCGCGTCTTCGGCGACCACAGCCGCGGGCGGGGCCTCGACGGCTTGCACGTCACGATCGTCGGTGACGTGCTGCACTCGCGCGTCGCCCGCTCCAACGTCTGGCTGCTCACGACCCTGGGCGCGCGAGTGACCCTCGTCGCGCCGCCGACGCTCGTCCCGCAGGATGTCTCGGCGTGGCCGGTCGAGGTGCGCTACGACCTCGACGAAGCGCTGGCGGCCGGGCCGGACGCCGTCATGATGCTCCGCATCCAGCTGGAGCGCATGAACGCGGCGTATTTCCCCACTGAACGGGAGTATTCGAGGCGCTGGGGACTGGATGCCGAGCGCGTGGCGTCCCTGCCGGCAGGTAGCATTGTCCTGCACCCCGGTCCGATGAACCGTGGGCTCGAAATCTCCGCCGACGCCGCCGATTCACCGAGATCGACCGTGCTCGAGCAGGTCGCGAACGGTGTGTCGGTGCGCATGGCGGCGCTGTACCTGCTGCTGGCGGGGGAGCGCATCGATCCGAACGCTGAGGAGGACGCCCGATGACCCGTCGAGACGACTCGGAGGCCGGCGCGGTCCTCATCCGCGGCGCGCGGATCCACGGCGGTGAGGCGGCCGACCTGGTGATCGCGGGCGGCCGCATCGAAGAGGTCGGCGTCGGTCTCCATCGCGCCGGTGCCACCGTCGTCGACGCGGACGGCCTCGTGGCGCTGCCCGGACTCGTCGACCTGCACACGCACCTGCGCGAGCCGGGGTACGAGGCCTCCGAGACGATCCTCACCGGGTCGCGCGCGGCCGCGGCGGGCGGGTACACCACGGTGTTCGCCATGCCGAACACCTCGCCGGTGGCCGACACCGCCGGCGTCGTCGAGCAGGAGCTCGCCCTCGGCGAGGCGGCCGGCTACGCGCACGTCCAGCCCATCGGAGCCGTGACCGTCGGGCAGAAGGGCGAGCGGCTCGCCGAGATCGGCGCGATGGCGTCCTCGCGGGCACGAGTCCGCGTCTTCAGCGACGACGGCTTCTGCGTCTTCGATCCGCTCATCATGCGCCGGGCACTCGAGTACGTGAAGGCGTTCGACGGCGTCGTGGCCCAGCACGCGCAGGACCCGCGACTGACCGAGGGCGCTCAGATGAACGAGGGCACCGTGTCGGCCGAGCTGGGCCTGGCAGGATGGCCCGCGGTCGCCGAGGAGTCGATCATCGCGCGCGACGTCCTGCTCGCCGAGCACGTGGGCTCCCGCCTGCACGTCTGCCACCTCTCGACGGCCGGGTCGGTCGACATCATCCGCTGGGCGAAGAAGCGGGGCGTCGACGTCACGGCCGAGGTCACCCCGCATCACCTCCTGCTGACCGAGGACCTCGTCCGGGGCTACGACGCCCGCTACAAGGTGAACCCGCCGCTGCGCCGCGACGAGGATGTGCAGGCGGTCCGCGAAGGCCTCGCCGACGGCACGATCGACATCGTGGCGACCGATCACGCGCCCCACCCACTCGAGGCGAAGTCCTGCGAATGGCAGGCGGCCGCCAACGGGATGGTGGGCCTCGAGTCCGCCCTCCGCGTCGTACAGCAGGCGGTCGTCGACACGGGCATGCTCACGTGGGACGACGTGGCCCGCGTCATGTCGATCGCGCCGGCGCGCATCGGCCGGCTGGACGACGCGGGCACGGAGCTGACGGTGGGCGCACCGGCATCCCTCGTGCTCTACGACCCCGCACCCGTGCGCGCCTTCACGCGGGAGGACCTCCGCGGACGGAGCGTGAACTCGCCCTATCTCGACCGCGAGCTTCCCGGATCGGTGCGCTGGACCTTCTTCCGGGGCAGGGCGACGGTCCGCGACGGCTCCGTCGTCGACCTCGCGGGGGTGCCCGCATGACCCGCGAACTCGCGCTCCTCGTCATCATCGCCGTCGCCCTCCTTCTCGTCGGCTCCGGCGTCTGGGCGTGGCGTCGACGCACGCGTCGCGACGGCGGGCTGACGGCCCCGATCGGTGACATCCCGGCGGATGCCGCGACCGTCGCGATGTTCTCGGGCTTCTACGTCGCCACCACGCGGCACGACGAGCCGCTCGAGCGCCTCGCGATCCGCGGGCTCGGCTTCCGCTCGCGCGTCGACATCACGGTGACCACCGGGGGCGTCGCGCTCGACCTCCCGGGCCAGCCGCGCTTCTTCCTCCCGGTCGAGCGCGTGAGCGCCGTCGACCGGGCCACCGTCGCGATCGATCGCGTCGTCGAGCGCGACGGACTCGTCCGTCTGTCCTGGCGGGCGGGCACCGAGGCCGACGCGCCGCTCGTCGACTCGTTCCTCCGCCCCCAGGACGCCTCGACCGGCGCCCTCGCCGATGCCGTCGCCGGCATCCTCCCCGCTCCCACCTCCACCACCCCGACGGGACCCGACGCATGACCAGCACCGCCTTCGCCCCGACCCTCGACCCCGCTGTCCTCGTCCTGGAGGACGGCTCCCGCCACCCCGGCCGCGCGTACGGCGCCCGCGGCACCACGCTCGGCGAGGTCGTCTTCGCGACGGGGATGACCGGCTACCAGGAGACCCTGACCGACCCCTCCTACGCGGGGCAGATCGTCCTTCAGACCGCCCCGCACATCGGGAACACCGGAATGAACCGCGAGGACGTCGAGTCGCGACGCATCTGGGTGTCGGGCTACATCGTCCGTGACCCCTCGCGCGTGGTGTCGAACTGGCGCGCCGAGGAGTCGCTCGACGACGCGCTCGAGCGCGACGGCATCGTGGGCATCAGCGGGATCGACACCCGCGCCGTGACGCGCGTCCTCCGCTCGGCGGGCAGCATGCGCGGAGCGATCTTCTCCGGCGAGGCCGCGACGCTCAGCGACGACGAGCAGCTGCGGATCGTTCGCGAGGCTCCGGCGATGTCGGGCCGCAACCTGTCGGCGGAGGTCTCGGTCGCCGCGGCCGAGGTCACCCCCGCCGCGCCGGGCGTGCCGCGGATCGGGAACCTCGCCGTGCTCGACCTCGGAGTCAAGCAGGCGACCGTCCTGAACCTCGCGGCGCGCGGGTTCGACGTGCACGTACTGCCGCAGAGCGTGACGATCGACGACATCCGCGCGATCGAGCCGGCCGCGGTGTTCTACTCGAACGGTCCGGGCGACCCCGCCGCCTCGGACGGCCACGTCGCGCTGCTGCGCGCCGTGCTCGACGAGCGCGTGCCCTTCTTCGGCATCTGCTTCGGCAACCAGCTGCTCGGCCGGGCGCTCGGCTTCGGCACCTACAAGCTGCCGTTCGGGCACCGCGGCATCAACCAGCCGGTGCTCGACAAGCAGACCGGACGGGTGGAGATCACCGCCCACAACCACGGCTTCGCCGTCGATGCCCCGATCGAGGGCACCGTCGACAGCCCTCACGGCTACGGACGCGTCGAGGTGAGCCACGTCGGCCTCAACGACAACGTGGTCGAGGGCCTGCGCGCGCTCGATATCCCCGCCTTCTCGGTGCAGTACCACCCCGAGGCCGCCGCCGGACCCCACGACGCCAACTATCTGTTCGACCGCTTCGCGGAGCTCGTCGTCTCGACCCAGAAGGACACCCACTGATGCCCAAGCGCGACGACATCAAGAGCGTCCTCGTCATCGGCTCCGGCCCCATCGTGATCGGCCAGGCGTGCGAGTTCGACTACTCGGGAACCCAGGCCTGTCGCGTGCTCCGCGAAGAGGGCGTCCGCGTCATCCTCGTGAACTCCAACCCGGCCACGATCATGACCGACCCCGACTTCGCCGACGCCACCTACATCGAGCCGATCACTCCCGAGGTGATCGAGACGATCATCGCCAAGGAGAAGCCGGATGCCATCCTGCCCACCCTCGGCGGTCAGACGGCGCTGAACGCGGCGATGGCCCTCCACGACCGCGGCATCCTCGAGAAGTACGACGTCGAGCTCATCGGCGCCAAGGTCGACGCGATCCGCAAGGGCGAGGACCGCCAGATCTTCAAGCAGCTCGTGCTCGACGCGGGCGCCGACGTGGCGCGGAGCGTCATCGCGCACACGATGGAGGACCTCCTCGAGGGCGCAGCCGAGCTCGGCTACCCGCTCGTCGTGCGGCCGTCGTTCACGATGGGCGGCCTCGGCTCGGGCTTCGCGTACGACGAGGAGGATCTGCGACGGATCGGCGGCGCGGGCCTGCGCGACTCCCCGACGACCGAGGTGCTCCTGGAGGAGTCGATCCTCGGCTGGAAGGAGTACGAGCTCGAACTCATGCGGGACACGTCCGACAACACCGTCGTCGTCTGCTCCATCGAGAACGTCGACCCGGTGGGCGTGCACACCGGCGACTCGATCACGGTCGCCCCGGCTCTCACCCTCACGGACCGCGAGTACCAGAAGCTCCGCGACATCGGCATCGACATCATCCGCGCGGTGGGCGTCGACACCGGCGGCTGCAACATCCAGTTCGCCGTGGACCCCGAGACCGGGCGGATCATCGTCATCGAGATGAACCCGCGCGTCTCGCGCTCCTCGGCGCTCGCCTCCAAGGCCACCGGATTCCCGATCGCGAAGCTCGCCGCCAAGCTCGCGATCGGGTACCGCCTCGACGAGGTGCCCAACGACATCACGCAGGCGACTCCGGCGAGCTTCGAGCCGACGCTCGACTACGTGGTCGTCAAGGTCCCGCGCTTCAACTTCGAGAAGTTCCCGAACGCCGACACGACGCTCACGACGACCATGAAGTCGGTCGGCGAGGCGATGGCGATCGGACGGAACTACACCACCGCCCTCCAGAAGGCGCTGCGCTCGCTCGAGAAGCGGGGGTCGAGCTTCCACTGGGGCGCGGAGGAGCGCTCGGTCGACGAGCTGCTCGAGATCGCGACGCGTCCGACCGACGGCCGGATCGTCGTGCTGCAGCAGGCGCTCCGGAAGGGCGCCACCGTCGAGCAGGCGTTCGAGGCCACGAAGATCGATCCGTGGTTCCTCGACCAGATGATCCTCATCAACGAGGTCGCCGCGTACATCGAGCGGGCGCCCGAGCTCGACGCCGCCACGCTCCGCGCGGCGAAGGAGCACGGCTTCAGCGACGCGCAGATCGCCCAGCTGCGGGGTCTTCCCGAGGCCGAGGTGCGCGGCATCCGATGGGCGCTGGACGTCCGGCCGGTCTACAAGACGGTCGACACCTGCGCGGGGGAGTTCCCGGCCCTCACGCCCTACCACTACTCGTCCTACGACACCGAGACCGAGGTGACCCCCTCCGACCGCCGGAAGGTCGTCATCATCGGCTCGGGCCCGAACCGCATCGGCCAAGGCGTCGAGTTCGACTACTCGTGCGTCCACGCGTCGTTCGCTCTCTCGGATGCCGGGTTCGAGACGATCATGGTCAACTGCAACCCCGAGACCGTCTCGACGGACTACGACACGAGCGACCGGCTGTACTTCGAGCCGCTCACGCTCGAGGACGTGCTGGAGGTGCTGCACGCCGAGGCGCAGTCGGGCACCATCCACGGCGTCGTGTGCCAGCTGGGCGGACAGACGCCCCTCGGGCTCGCCAAGGGCATCGAGGAGGCCGGCTACACCATCCTCGGGACGAGCCCGGCTGCGATCGACATCGCGGAGGAGCGGGAGCTCTTCTCGCAGCTGCTCGACCGGGCGGGCCTCATCGCCCCCCGTCACGACACGGCCGTCGACGAGGCGGGCGCCGTCGCGATCGCCGAGGAGATCGGCTACCCCGTGCTCGTCCGCCCGAGCTTCGTCCTCGGCGGCCGCGGCATGGAGATCGTCTACGACACCGACAGCCTCCGCGACTACTTCGTCCGCACCGCGGGCGAGGTCGTCATCGAGGAGGGCAAGCCGCTCCTCGTCGACCGCTTCCTCGACGACGCGATCGAACTGGACGTCGACGCGCTCTACGACGGGCAGGAGCTCTACATCGGCGGAGTGATGGAGCACCTCGAGGAGGCCGGCATCCACTCCGGCGACTCGTCCTGCACCCTGCCGCCCGTGTCGCTCGGGCGCACCGAGATCGACCGGGTGCGCACCGCCACCCTGGCGATCGCCGAGGGCGTCGGCGTCCGGGGCCTCCTCAACGTGCAGTTCGCGGTCTCGGCCGGCGTCCTCTACGTCATCGAAGCGAACCCCCGCGCGTCGCGCACCGTGCCGTTCGTCTCGAAGGCGCTGGGGATCCCGCTCGCGAAGGCGGCGAGCCGGATCATGGCCGGCGCCACGATCGCCGAGCTCAAGGACGAGGGACTCCTCCCGGCGCAGGACGGCTCGCGCGTGCCGCTGGACGCCCCGGTCGCCGTGAAGGAGGCCGTGCTGCCGTTCAAGCGGTTCCGCACCGCCGACGGCCACACGGTCGACTCCGTCCTGGGACCCGAGATGCGCTCGACGGGCGAGGTCATGGGCATTGACCGCGACTTCCCGACCGCGTTCGCGAAGAGCCAGGCCGCGGCGTACGGCGGGATGCCGACCGAGGGCACCGTCTTCCTGTCGGTCGCCGACGACGACAAGCGCGCCGTGATCCTCCCCGCCCACCGCCTGCAGGAGCTCGGGTTCCGCCTCACCGCGACCGAGGGCACCGCCGAGATCCTCGCGCGCAACGGCATCCGGGTGGATGTGGTGAACAAGTACTCCGCGACGCAGCAGACGGGGGAGCGCAACGTCGTCGACCTCATCAATGCGGGCGAGATCGACATCGTCGTGAACACTCCCTCGGGCGGCATCGCCCGCGCCGATGGGTACGAGATCCGCGCCGCGGCCGTCGCCGCCGACAAGGCCCTCTTCACGACGATGGCGGTCCTGGGCGCCGCGGTCAGCGCCCTCCCGGTGCTGCGCGAGGGCTTCGAGGTGAAGAGCCTGCAGGAGTACGCGGCCGACCGGAAGGCGACCGCGTGAGCGGATTCGGCGAGCGGCTCCACACGGCGACGGCCGAGCGCGGGGCGCTGTGCGTGGGCATAGACCCGCACGTGTCGCTGCTGCACGCGTGGGGCCTGTCGGCGGATGCCGCGGGCGCCCGAGAGTTCGGGCTCCGCGTGGTGGACGCCGCCGCCTCGCGCGTGGCGATCGTGAAGCCCCAGGTCGCGTTCTTCGAGCGCTACGGTTCGGCTGGATTCGCGGCGCTCGAGGAGGTCATGGCGGCCGCTCGTCAGGCGGGACTCCTCGTCCTGGCCGATGCGAAGCGCGGCGACATCGGCACGACGATGGATGCCTACGCGGCCGCCTGGCTCACGCCGGGCGCGCCGCTCGAGGCGGATGCCGTGACCGTCAGTCCCTACCTCGGCGTGGGCGCACTGACGTCGACCTTCGACCTGGCCCGGAGCGCGGGCAAGGGCGTCTTCGTGCTCGCCGCGACGAGCAACCCCGAAGCCGGCGGACTCCAGCGCGCCCTGCCGCAGGGGGAGGACGGCACGCGCCGCGACGTCCCGCCCACCGTCGCGGCGTCCGTCATCGATGAGGTCTCGGCGTCCAATCGCGCCGCCGGCGGGGCGCTCGGCGACATCGGCTTCGTGATCGGGGCGACCGTCGACCTCGCCGCGTTCGGCATTCCCGCGCCGCTCGACCCGCCCGCACCCATCCTCGCGCCGGGTTTCGGCGCGCAGGGCGCACGCCTCTCGGAGCTCCGTGCGCTCTTCGGCGTCCACAGCCCCCACGTGCTCGCGAGCGCCAGTCGCAGTATCCTCGCGGACGGACCCACCGGGATCGCCGCCGCGATCGACGCCCACAACCGTGAACTCCAGGAAGCCCGCCATGACTGACGCCCGCCGCCCGCCCGAGGTCGATCGCGCCGCTGCCTCGCGCCGCGCCGTCGCCGCACGCCGCGAGCGCGCGGCGCTCAAGCGCGACGTCGCCATGCGCGTCATCCCGCCGCAGGAGCTCTTGCGTCGCGCGCTCGACGAGCCGCACTCGGCCGCGGGAACCCTCCGCGTCACGGAGTTCCTCACGTCGCTGCCCGCCATCGGAGCCGGCAAGCGCGACCGCATCCTCGCCGACCTCCAGATCTCGCCCGTCAAGCGCCTCGGCGGCCTCGGCACCCGGCAGCAGGCTGGACTGCAGCGGTTCCTCGACGACCGCTGGCCCGAGCCCCGGGCGCGGGAGGGCCGCAGCCGTCTGGTCGTGCTCGCGGGCCCGACTGCCGTCGGGAAGGGCACGGTCGCCGCGCACATCAAGGAGCACCACCCCGAGATCCTGCTGTCCGTGTCGGCCACGACCCGAGCGCCGCGGCCGGGAGAGGTCGACGGCGAGCACTACTTCTTCGTCGACGACGCCGAGTTCGACCGGCTGGTCGCCGACGGCGAACTCCTCGAGCACGCGACGGTGCACAACCGGTTCCGCTACGGCACGCCGAAGGCGCCCATCGACGCGGCCCTGGCCGAGGGCCGCACCGTGCTGCTCGAGATCGACCTCCAGGGCGCCCGTCAGGTGCGCGCCGCCGCGCCCGACGCGAACCTCGTGTTCCTGCTGCCTCCCAGCTGGGACGAGCTGGTCCAGCGACTGGTCGGCCGCGGCACCGAGGACGACGAGGAGCGCACGCGCCGGCTGAAGACCGCGCGGGTGGAACTCGCCTCGCAGCGGGAGTTCGACCATCACGTCGTCAACGACGACGTGGCCCGCGCCGCCGACGAGGTCGCCGCGCTCGCAGGGTGACCGCGACCGCCGGACGCACCGCCGGCGTGCGGCCTGTAGAATGGTCGGATGCCGCGGCATCCTCGCCTGTGACGATCTCCGCGCCCGCAGATTTCCCACCGCCATCCGATTCCAGGAGGTCCACCATGGCCACTCGTGACAAGGGCATCATCGACCCGCCCATCGACGCGCTGCTCGAGAAGGTCGACTCGAAGTACCAGCTCGTGATCTACGCATCCAAGCGTGCGCGCCAGATCAACGACTACTACTCCGACCTCCACGAGGGGAACCTGTTCGACAACGTCGGCCCGCTCGTGGACTCGACCGTCGAGGACAAGCCGCTCACGATCGCCCTGCACGAGATCCACGAGGACAAGCTGCGCCTGCGTTCGCTCGACTGATCCCCATGACGCCGTATGGCGTCTCCGTGCCCGCGCCGCCCGCTCTGTCGGGGGACGCGGGCATGATGGTTTCGCACCCCTGATCCTGTCCGTCGTCTGGAGCATCGATGACTCAGCTGCGCCTGTTCACGTCCGAGTCCGTGACCGAGGGCCACCCCGACAAGATCTGCGACCAGATCTCCGACAGCGTGCTCGACGCGCTCCTCGCCGTCGATCCCCGCAGCCGTGTGGCCGTGGAGACGCTGGTCACCACGGGTCTCGTGCACGTCGCGGGCGAAGTGCGCACCGACGGCTACGTCGACATCCCCGGGATCGTCCGGAGCGTCGTCAACCGCATCGGGTACACCTCCAGCGAAACGGGCTTCGACGGCGACTCCTGCGGTGTGACGGTCTCGATCGGCGAGCAGTCCGGCGACATCGCCGCCGGCGTCGACAACGCCCTCGAGCACCGCGAAGAGGGCTCGGTCGATCCGGTCGACGCGCTCGGTGCGGGCGACCAGGGCATCATGTTCGGCTACGCGACGAACGAGACGCCCCAGCTCATGCCGATGGCGATCTGGACGGCGCACCGCATCGCCGAGCGTCTCACCGGCGCGCGGCGGACGGGCGCCCTCCCGTTCCTGCGCCCCGACGGCAAGACGCAGGTCACGCTCGGCTACGACGGCGCGGTGCCGCGCACCGTGGAGACCGTCGTCGTGTCCACTCAGCACAACCCCGAGATCTCGCTCGCGGCGCTGCGCGCCGCCGTCCGGGCCGAGGTCATCGACCCCGTCATCGCCGAGACCGGCCTCGACATCGGCGACGTCGAGTACGTGATCAACCCCGCCGGCCCGTTCGTCACCGGCGGCCCGAAGGGCGACGCGGGTCTCACCGGGCGAAAGATCATCATCGACACGTACGGCGGAGCCTCGCGTCACGGCGGGGGCGCCTTCAGCGGCAAGGACCCGTCCAAGGTCGACCGATCGGCGGCGTATGCCATGCGCTGGGTCGCGAAGAACGCCGTGGCGGCGGGGCTCGCCGACCGTCTGGAGGTCCAGGTCGCCTACGCCATCGGCCGGGCGGCGCCGGTCGGGCTCTACGTCGAGAGCTTCGGGACGGGACACGTGCCGGACGACGCGATCAGCGCCGCGATCCGCGACGTCTTCGACCTTCGCCCGCAGGCGATCATCGACCGCCTCGACCTGCTGCGTCCGATCTATGCGCAGACCGCCGCCTACGGTCACTTCGGCCGCGAGCTCCCCGACTTCACGTGGGAGCGCACCGACCGGGTCGAGGAACTGCGCGCCGCGGCCGGCCTCTGACCGCGCCCGTGATCACCGTCGCGCGAGTCCTCGTCGACTCGCCGCTCCCGCAGCTCGACCGGGCCTTCGACTACGCCGTCCCCGAGGCGCTCCTGGCGGACGTCGTCGCGGGCATCCGCGTGAAGGTGCCGCTGCGCACCGCTGGGCGCCTGATCGAGGGGTTCGTCCTCGAGGTCGTGCCCGCCGTCGCCCCCGACCGACCGCTCTCGGAGGTCGACAGCGTCGTGTCCACCGTGGCGGTGCTCCCCGACGCGCTGTACGCCCTGGCCCGGCGTGCCGCCGACCGCGCGGCCGGCTCGGCCGTCGACATCCTCCGTCTTGTCATCCCCAAGCGCATGGTGCGCGCCGAGAAGGCGTGGCTCGCCGCCGAGGCGCCGACGTCCCCCGCGGTGTCCGCCGAGGCGCGCGCGTGGGCGGGCGGCATCCTCGCGCCCTATCCCGGCCTCACGGACGCGCTCGCGGCGGGGGAGCGGATCGCGATCGACGCACCACCGCGACCGGCGCCCGAGGCCGCGCGCGGCGCGTGGGCCGAGCTGCTGGCCGCCCTGGCGATCCTCCGGCTCGCCGACGGACGCAGCGCCGTGCTCGTCCTGCCCGACCACCGTGACCAAGCCCAGGTGCTGGCCGCACTCGGAGAGCACCTGGCGGAGGACGCCATCGTCCGCGACGACGCGCGGCGGTCGGGTCCCGAGCGGTACGCCGCCTACCTCCGTCTGCTGCAACAGGTGCCCTGCATCGTCGTCGGCAATCGCTCCACGGTGTACGCGCCGGCGCACGACGTCGGCCTCGTCGCCCTCTGGGACGACGGCGATCCGCTCCTGTCCGAGCCGCTCAGCCCGGGCGTCCACGCGCGCGACGCGGCGCTCATCCGACAAGAGCTCGAAGCGAGCGCGCTCGTCTTCGCCGGTCACACGCGGACCACCGACGTCGAGCGCCTCGTGCAGCTCGGCTGGGTGCGCGACATCCCGGCCGCTCGCCGGGAGAGCCCGCGGGTCGTCCTGTCGGGGACGCACGAGGGCGAGGTGAGGGGGCAGCGGGTGCCGTCTGCCGCATTCGCCGCGGCACGCGAGGCGCTCACTCGCGGTCCCGTCCTCGTCCAGGTGTCCCGGCCGGGGTACGCCCCCGTCCTCGTGTGCGCCGACTGCCGCACTCCGGCGCGCTGCCCGCACTGCGGGGGGCCGCTGCACGCCAAGCGGCCGGGAGTCGCGCCGGACTGCGGCTGGTGCGGCCGGACGCTGCCCTCGTGGACCTGCACCAACTGCTCCTCCGAACGCCTGCGGATGGCCTCGTCGGGCTCGGAGCGCACCGCCGACGAGCTCGGTCGCGCCTTCCCGAACACCCGCGTCGTGGTCTCCGACGGCGCGCACACCGTCACCGAGCTCGACGCCCGCCCCGCCCTGGTGATCGCGACCCGCGGCGCCGAGCCCGTCGTTCCCGGAGGCTACCGGGCGGTCATCCTCCTCGACGGCGACAAGATGCTGCTGGCCGAGCAGCTCAGGATCGGCGAGGCGTGCCTGCGCTGGTGGTCGAATGCGGCGGCGCTGGCGGCGCCCGGCGCGCCGGTGCACCTGGTCGGGGTGACAGGTCCCGTCTCCCGGGCGCTGGCCACCTGGACCGCCCCGGCGTACGCGCGGGGAGAGCTCTCCGAGCGCACGCCGCTGCACATGCCGCCCGTCGTCCGGGTCGCCGTCATCGAGGGCGCCGCGGCGGCCGTGGACGACGCGATCTCGCGGGTCCGCACCGACGTGCCCACCCTCTCCGCGGAGGCCGTGCTCGGTCCGGTGCCGATCAGCGCTGCCGCCGGAGGGAACGGGGCGCGGCAGGCTGCCGCCCCGGGGACCGTGCGCGCGCTCCTCCGGTTCGAGTACGCGCACGGACGCGCCGTCGCCGAGACGCTGCGAGCGGCCGTCGTCGCCGACGCGCTGCGCGGCCGCCGCGCGGCATCGCGCGGTCCCGGCGCGTCCCGCGGCGGCTCGCCGACTACACTCAGGGTGCGGCTCGACGTGCCCGAGCTCGATCTGTGAGGAGTCCCATGCGCATCGTCTTCGCCGGGACCCCGGCCCCGGCGGTGCCGTCGCTGCTCGCCGTCGCCGCTTCCGGCCACGAGCTCGTCGGCGTCGTCACGCGCAGCGACGCCGCCCTCGGCAGGAAGCGCGTGCTCACCCCGTCTCCCGTGGCCGCCGCGGCGGTGGGGCTCGGCGCGCCCGTCATCAAGACCGACCGACTGGATGCCGAGGCCACCGCCGCGATCACCGCGCTGCGCCCCGACCTCGGCGTGATCGTCGCCTACGGCGGCCTCGTGCGCGAGCCCCTACTGTCCGCTCCCCGGCTCGGCTGGATCAACCTCCACTTCTCGCTCCTGCCTCGGTGGCGCGGTGCCGCTCCCGTCCAGCACGCCCTGATCGCGGGCGACCGGACGACGGGCGCTGCCGTCTTCCAACTGGTTCCGGCGCTCGATGCGGGCGACGTCTTCGGCGAAGTGCGCTACGAGATCCCCTCGGATGCGACGGCGGGCGACGTGCTGGCCACGCTCGCCGCAGACGGCGCAGGACTCCTGCGCGAGGTGATCGACCGGATCGCCGCCGGCACGGCGCACGCCGCGCCGCAGACGGGCGATACGACGCTCGCCCCGAAGCTGACCCTCGCGGACGCGCTGCTCGACTTCTCCGCGCCCGCCGGCGTGGTGCTGGACCGCTTCCGTGGGACGACGCCCGAGCCCGGCGCGCACACGGTGATCCATGGGCAGCGGCTGAAGGTGCTCGGCGCGCAGCCGGGCCCGGTCGCCGACCTCCGGCCGGGAACGATCGTGATGATCGACCGCGCCGTGGTCGTCGGCACGGCCTCCGGCACGGTCGCGCTGACGACCGTTCAGCCGGCCGGCAAGTCGCCGATGCCCGCCGCGGACTGGTGGCGCGGTCTGCGCGTGCACACCCTCGAGGTCGATCCGCCGGCCGGGGGACCCGCCCGGCCGGCCGAGGGGGCGGAACGGTGACGAGTTCACGCTGGGTCGCCTACGACACGCTGCGCGCGGTCCACGAGTCCGACGCCTACGCCAACCTGCTGCTTCCGCGCGAGATCGCGAAGGCGGGACTGTCGGGTGCGGACGCGGGCCTCGCGACCGAGCTCGCGTACGGGACCCTCCGGCGCGAGGGCACCTACGACGCGATCATCTCGGACGCCGCGAAGCGGGGGGTCGACCTCATCGACCCACCCGTCCTCGATGCGCTCCGCCTGGGTGTCCACCAGCTCGTCTCGCTGCGCATCCCGTCTCACGCGGCGGTCAACGAGACCGTCCGCCAGGTGCGCGCGGCGGCGGGACCGTCGGCGGCGAAGTTCGCCAACGCCGTCCTGCGCCGCGTGTCGGAGCGCAGCGGCGAGGAGTGGTACGCCCGCCTCGACCAGATCGCCCGGTCGGACGACGAGCGCCTCGCCCTGCGGCACGCGCACCCGGTGTGGGTCATCCGCGCCTTCCGACGCGCCTTGGCCGCCGAGGGGCGCGCCGACGAGCTGCCGGCACTGCTCGAGGCCGACAACGCCGCGCCGGGCGTCACGATGGCGGCCCTGCCGGGACTGGCGGAGATCCCCGGGGATCGCGTGCCCACGACGTTCTCGCCGATCGGCTTCCGACTGGGCGGGGGAGACCCCACCCCCCTGATCGCGGGATCGGGAGGACGTGTGCGGGTCCAGGACGAGGGATCGCAGCTCGCGGCGCTCGCCCTCACACGGGTCTCGCCCGTCCGCGGCGGCGAGCGCTGGCTCGATCTGTGCGCCGGACCCGGCGGGAAGACCGCGGTGCTCGCGGCCGAGGCGGTGGCGCACGGCGCCCTGCTCGAGGCGAACGAGGTGTCGCCCGCGCGCGCCGGTCTCGTCCGCAACTCGGTGTCGGGGGTGCCTGCCGAGGTGCCGGTGTCCGAGGAGGACGGGCGCACGCGCGCCGGGCGCGGCCGCTACGACCGCATCCTGGTGGACGCTCCCTGCACCGGACTGGGCGCCCTCCGCCGCCGACCCGAGGCCCGGTGGCGCAAGACAGCAGCCGACGTCCCCGAGCTCGCCGCGCTGCAGAGCGAGCTGCTGCACGCGGCGCTCGGCGCCCTGCGTCCGGGCGGCGTCGTCGCCTACGTGACCTGCTCCCCGCATCTGGCCGAGACCGCCGCGATCGTCGCCGAGGCACGGCGCGTCTTCGGCGACGAGGTCGAGGAGCTCGATGCGCGGGCGGCCGTGGCATCCGTATCCTCCGCCCCGATCGATCTGCCGGCGCCGGCCGACGGCTCGGGACGCGCACAGCTGTGGCCGCACCGCCACGACACCGACGCCATGTCGATCGCTCTCCTCCGTCGCCGCTGAGGACGGGCGCGCCCGGGCTAGGGTGGTGCCGTGACCGGCGACGACATCCGCATCAATCCCAGCATCCTCGCCGCCGATTTCGTGAACATGCAGGCGGAGCTCGCCCGCATCGCGACGGCGGACTTCGTCCATGTCGACGTCATGGACAACCACTTCGTCCCGAACCTGACGTTCGGCCCTCAGATGGTCGAGCGCATCCAGGCCACGAGCCCCGTGCCGCTGGATGTCCATCTGATGATCTCCGATGCCGACCGCTGGGCACCGGGGTACGCGGAGCTCGGGGCGGCGTCGGTGACGTTCCACCTCGAGGCGGCCGCCGACCCGGTGGTGCTGGCCCGCACACTGCGGCGGATCGGCTCCCGTGCGGGAGTCGCGGTGAAGCCGGCCACGCCCGTCGAGGGGCTGTTCGAGGTCCTCGACGAGTTCGATCAGATCCTCGTCATGACGGTCGAGCCCGGCTTCGGCGGCCAGTCCTTCCTCGCCGATCAGATGCCGAAGCTCGCGCGCCTGCGGGATGAGGCCCGGCGACGGGGCGCGCAGGTGTGGCTGCAGGTCGACGGCGGCATCGGGGAGTCGACGATCGCGCAGGCCGCCGAAGCCGGCGCCGACACGTTCGTGGCAGGCTCAGCGGTCTTCGGCGCCGACGATCCGGCGCAGGCGATCGCCGCCCTGCGCAGCGGCGCCGCTGCTCACCGTCACTGAGCACCCGGGCGACCTCCTTCCGGCATCCGGGCGGGCGCGGGACCGGTAGCCTGGACGGGTGAAGACCTTCGACGCCCTGTTCGCCGAGCTCACGGGGATCGCGGCTGCGCGGCCCGAGGGCTCGGGCACCGTCGCGCAGCTCGACGCCGGTGTGCACGCGATCGGCAAGAAGATCGTCGAAGAGGCCGCCGAGGTGTGGATGGCCGCCGAGTACCAGTCGGACGCCGAGACGGCCGAGGAGATCTCGCAGCTGCTCTACCACCTGCAGGTCCTCATGCTCGCCAAGGGCCTCTCGCCCGAGGACGTCTACCGACATCTCTGAGCGCCGCCTCCCACGCCGACCGCTCCGACACCGAAAGCTCTGCACCATGCTGCGAATCGCTGTGCCGAACAAGGGATCGCTCGCCGAGACCGCGACCGACATGCTCGCCGAGGCCGGATACACCGGCCGCCGCGATCCCAAGGACCTGCACGTCATCGACCCCGTCAACGAGGTCGAGTTCTTCTACCTGCGCCCGAAGGACATCGCGACCTACGTCGGGTCCGGGGCCCTCCACGTCGGGATCACCGGCCGCGATCTGCTGCTGGACGCGCGGATGCCGGGGGCCCGCGAGATCGAGAAGCTCGGCTTCGGCGGCTCGACATTCCGCTTCGCCGGCCCGCCCGGACGGTTCCACGAGCTCGCCGACCTCGACGGCGTGCGCGTCGCGACGGCCTATCCGGGCCTCGTGGACGCGTACCTCGACGAGCACGGCGTCGCCGTCGACCTCGTGCCGCTCGACGGCGCCGTCGAGTCCGCCGTGGAGCTCGGGGTCGCCGACGCCGTCGCCGACGTCGTCTCCACCGGCACCACGCTCAAGCAGGCGGGGCTCGAGATCTTCGGGCCGGTGCTGCTGGAGTCCGAGGCGGTCCTCATCGGCGCGCCGGTCGAGGCGGAGGGCACCGACATCCTCCTGCGCCGGCTCCGCGGGGTGATGGTGGCGCGGCAGTACGTGCTCATCGACTACGACCTGCCCGCCGACCTCGTCGACGCGGCCGTCGCGATCGCGCCCGGGATCGAGTCGCCGACGATCTCGCCGCTGCGCGACCCGGCGTGGGTCGCGGTGCGCGTCATGAGCCCCCGCAAGACCGTCAACCAGGTCATGGACGCGCTCTACGCGATCGGCGCACGCGCGATCCTCGTGACCGCGATCCACAACGCGAGACTCTGATGTCGCTGGCGTGCCGCGTCATCCCGTGCCTCGACGTCAAGGACGGCAAGGTCGTCAAGGGCGTGAACTTCGAGAACCTGCGGGAGATGGGCGACCCGGTGGAGCTCGCGCGCCGCTACTACGCGCAGGGCGCCGATGAGCTCACCTTCCTCGACGTGACGGCGACCGTCGACGACCGCTCCACGACCTACGACGTCGTGCGCCGCACGGCCGAGGAGGTCTTCATCCCCCTGACGGTCGGCGGCGGCGTCCGCTCCGCCGACGACGTCGCGCGTCTTCTGGGCGTCGGCGCCGACAAGGTCGGAGTGAACTCGGCCGCGATCGCCCGCCCCGCCCTCGTCGACGAGATCGCCGACCGGTTCGGCGCGCAGGTCCTGGTGCTCTCTCTCGACGTCAAGCGCGCCCCGGGCACGGCGTCGGGCTTCGTCGTCACGACCCACGGCGGCCGGACCCTCACGACCCTCGACGCGCTGGCCTGGGCCCGCGAGGCCATCGACCGCGGGGCAGGGGAGCTTCTCGTGAACTCGATCGACGCCGACGGGACCAAGGACGGCTTCGATCTGGAGCTCGTCGGCCTCATGCGCGAGCTGTCGTCGGTGCCGGTGATCGCCTCCGGGGGAGCGGGCGCCGCCGCGCACTTCGCCCCGGCGGTCCACGCGGGGGCGGACGCGGTGCTCGCGGCATCCGTCTTCCACTCCGCGCAGCTGTCGATCGGCGATGTGAAGCAGGCGCTCGTCGCCGAGGGGATCGAGGTCCGGGCATGAGCGCGTCATCCGTCGACACGGCCGCGATCCTGGCACGCGTGGCGTTCTCGCCGGACGGCCTCGTGCCGGCGATCATCCAGCAGCACGACACGGGCGAGGTCCTCATGCTCGGCTGGATGGATGCCGAGGCCCTCACCCGCACGCTCACGAGCGGCCGGGTGACGTTCTGGTCGCGCTCCCGCCAGGAGTACTGGCGCAAGGGCGACACATCGGGGCACATCCAGCTCGTGAAGGGCGCGCGCCTGGACTGCGACGGCGACACGCTGCTCGTCTCGGTCGACCAGGTCGGCGCGGCGTGCCACACGGGCGATCGCACGTGCTTCGACGCGGACGACCTGCACCCCGCGGTCGGCGACCGATGACCCGCAGGTTCCGCTCGCTCAGCGTCCTCGCGATCCTGATCGGCGGCGGGGTGGCACTGATCGCCTCGACCCAGACGTGGCTGGACGTGACGCTCCGGGGAACGACCGGCGGCCCGCTGCCCGTGCCGGGCGCGTCCGCCCTGCCGCTGCTGGCGCCGCTCAGCCTCGCCGCACTCGCCCTCGGCCTCGCGCTGTCGATCATCGGCGTCGTCCTGCGCTACGCCTTCGGCATCCTCGCCGTCGCGATCGGCGTCGTCCTGGCCACGGGCGCGATCCGCATCGCGGTCGACACGCCCGTCGACGCCGTCGCGACGCCCGTGACCGAGACGACGGGGCTCGCCGGCCTCGAGGCGATCCGAGCGCTCGTCGAGGACATCACCGCCACGCCGTGGCCCGCCCTCACCGCCGTCGCGGCGGTCGCGGTGGTCGCCGGGGGAGTGCTGACGGTCGCCACGGCGCACCGCTGGTCCGGGGCCGGGCGGCGTTACCGCACCGACGCGCCGGCGACCGGGGCCACCCCCGCGAGCGCCGGCGCGGCCGGGGGCTCGCGGCCGCACGACGCCATCGATTCGTGGGACGACCTGTCGCGCGGCGACGATCCCACCGCCTGATCCCCGCGCCCGATCCCGCCGCGTGGGGGCAGGGCTCGTGCCGGCGGCCGGGATTGGGCCCGCTAGACTGACGACAGCGAACCGCACGCGAAGGAGAACCATGAGCAACCCCATCGACGACCCCGGCCACGGACACTCGCCGGCTGCCTGGACGGCCGTCGTGATCATGCTCGTCGCGATCTCGTTCGGCACGCTGTTCTTCTTCCTCGACATGCCGATCCTCGTCTGGATCTCCGTCGCCCTCCTCGTCGTCGGCGCGCTCGTGGGCTGGGGGCTGGCCAAGGCCGGCTACGGCGTGGGCGGCTCCAAGTACACCCCGAAGCAGCACTGACATGCTGGCCGACCTCACGGCCGGCGCGGTGGAGGATGCCGAGGCGCGCGCCGTCGGGCGGCCCCTGGCCGAGGTCGAGCGGGACGCGCTCGCACAGGCGCCCGCGCGTGACGCCCTGGCCGCCCTCGCTCCCGCCGACCGCGTCAAGATCATCGCCGAGGTGAAGCGGGCGAGCCCGTCCCGCGGCCACCTCGCCGAGATCCCCGATCCCGCGCTGCAGGCCGCCCGCTACCAGGAGGGCGGCGCGTCCGCCATCTCCGTGCTCACCGAGGAGCGGAAGTTCCGCGGGAGCCTCGCCGACCTCGAGGCCGTCCGTGCGCGAGTGGACGTGCCGGTGCTGCGCAAGGACTTCATCGCGACGCCGTACCAGGTGCTCGAGGCTCGCGCCGCCGGTGCCGACCTCGTCCTCCTCATCGTCGCCGCCCTCGAGCAGTCGCTGCTGCGCGAGCTGCACGAGCTGGTGCGCGAGCTGGGGATGACACCGCTCGTCGAGACGCACTCGCGCGACGAGGTCCTCCGGGCCGCCGACATCGGGGCGGCGCTCATCGGAGTCAACGCGCGCGACCTGTCGACGTTCGAGCTCGACCGCGACCTCTTCGGCCGCCTGCACGACGATCTGCCGGCCGATGCGATCAAGATCGCCGAGTCCGCCGTCCTCGCCCCCGCCGACGTGGCCCACTACCGTGCCGCCGGCGCCGACGCGGTGCTCATCGGCGAGGCGCTCGTGACGAGCGACCCCGTCACCACCCTGCACGCTTTCCTGGAGGCCGGCGCATGCCACGCATTGAGCGAGCGGAGCGAGTCGAAATGAGCCTGCGCGACGCCCACGGTCCGTTCTTCGGCGACTTCGGCGGGCGCTACATGCCCGAGTCGCTGATCGCGGCCATCGATGAACTGACTGCCGAGTACGAGTCGGCCAAGGCCGACCCGGCCTTCGACGCCGAGTTCCGCCGGCTCCTCCACTCGTACGCGGGACGACCCTCGCCTCTCACCGAGGTGCCGCGCTTCGCGGAGCACGCGGGCGGCGCCCGGATCTTCCTCAAGCGGGAGGACCTCAACCACACCGGCTCCCACAAGATCAACAACGTCCTGGGCCAGGCCCTGCTCACGCAGCGGCTGGGCAAGACGCGTGTGATCGCCGAGACGGGCGCCGGCCAGCACGGTGTCGCCACGGCGACCGCCGCGGCGCTGTTCGGGTTCGAGTGCACGATCTACATGGGCGAGGTCGACACCGAGCGCCAGGCCCTGAACGTCGCGCGCATGCGGCTCCTGGGCGCCGAGGTCGTCCCGGTGACGACCGGGTCGCGCACGCTGAAGGACGCGATCAACGACGCGTACCGCGACTGGGTCGCCACAGTGGAGAACACGAACTACATCTTCGGCACGGCGGCCGGCCCGCATCCGTTCCCGGCGATGGTCCGCGACTTCCAGAAGATCATCAGCGAGGAGGCGCGCCAGCAGCTCCTCGACGAGACCGGAGCGCTGCCGGATGCCGTCGTCGCCTGCGTCGGAGGCGGCTCCAACGCCATCGGCATGTTCGACGCGTTCCTCGACGACGCCGACGTCCGTCTCTACGGCGTCGAGGCGGCCGGCGACGGCGTGGACACCCCGCGCCACGCGGCGTCCATCGAGCGCGGCCGCCCCGGCGTGCTGCACGGTGCGAAGACGTACGTGCTGCAGGACGAGGACGGCCAGACGATCGAGTCGCACTCCATCTCGGCGGGGCTCGACTACCCGGGCGTCGGTCCCGAGCACGCGTGGCTCGCCGACATCGGGCGCGCGGAGTACATCCCGGCGACCGACTCCGAGGCCATGGACGCGCTCCGCCTCCTGTCGCGGACCGAGGGCATCATCCCGGCGATCGAGTCCGCGCACGCCCTCGCCGGCGCGCTGCGACTCGGGCGCGAGCTCGGTCCCGACGCGGTCATCGCCGTGAGCCTGTCGGGGCGCGGCGACAAGGACATGGACACCGCGGCGAAGTGGTTCGGCCTGTACGACGAGGGCGCGGATCCCGTCGAGGCGGGCCCGTCCGCGGATGCCGCCAAGGGCGAGGGGACCGAGCTGTGAGCCGGGTCGCCGCCGCCCTCGACGCCGCCCGCGAGGCCGGACGCGGCGCCTTCGTCGGCTACCTGCCCCTGGGCTTCCCCGATCTGCAGACGAGCATCGACGCCGCCGTGGCCCTCGCCGAGAACGGCGCCGACGTGCTCGAACTCGGCCCGCCCTACTCCGACCCCGTGATGGACGGGACGGTCATCCAGGAGGCGACGCAGACCGCGCTGGCCGCCGGCTTCCGCCTGCGCGACACGTTCACCGCCGTCCGGGAGATCGCAGCGCGCGTCGACGTGCCGGTCCTCGTGATGACGTACTGGAACCCCGTGCTGCAGTACGGCGTCGACCGCTACGCCGACGACCTGCTCGCCGCCGGGGGAGCAGGGCTCATCACCCCCGACATCACGCCCGACGCCGCCGGCGAATGGATCGCCGCGTCGGAGCGGACCGGGCTCGACCGGGTCTTCCTCGCCGCACCGACCTCGACCGACGAGCGGCTCGAGCTCATCGTCCGTCACTCGACCGGGTTCGTCTACACCGTCTCGACCATGGGCATCACGGGTGAGCGCGCCGAGCTCGACGCGGCCGCCCGAACGCTCGTGTCGCGCCTGCGCGCCCACGGCGCCGAGCACGCGTGCGTCGGCATCGGCATATCCACCGGCGACCAGGTGCGCGACGTGCTCGCGTACGCCGACGGCGCGATCGTCGGGACGGCCCTCGTGCGCGCGCTGCGCGACGGCGGTGTCACGGGGCTCGCGGCCGAGGCACGAGCGCTCACCGTGGGCACGGGTCGCTGACCGAGCGAAGTAGACTGCCCTTCGTGTTCTCACCCGCCTCCGTCATCGCCAGCATCCCGAGCCCGGGCATCAGCTCGTTCCCGGTCGGTCCTCTGACGATCCACTTCTACGCCCTGTGCATCCTCGCGGGCATCGTCGTGGCCACGCTCCTCACCAACCACCGCCTGACCAAGCGCGGCGCCGAGCCGTGGGTCGTGGTCGACATCGCCCTCCTGGCGGTTCCGCTGGCGATCATCGCGGCGCGCATCTTCCACGTGGTGACCCACCCGGGCTTCTACTTCGGCGACGGCAAGGACATCTGGGCGATCTTCCGCATCTGGGAGGGCGGCATCGCCATCTACGGCGCCCTCATCGGCGGCGCGGTCGGCGCCTGGCTCGGCTGCCGGTGGACCGGCATCCGCTTCTGGAGCTTCGCCGACGCGCTGGCTCCGGGGCTGCTCCTGGCCCAGGCACTCGGTCGCTTCGGCAACTGGTTCAACCAGGAGCTCTTCGGCCTGCCCACCGACCTCCCGTGGGGCCTCGAGATCGACTACCCGAACGCGGCCTGGCCCGCGGGGCTCCCCGAGGGAACCCTGTTCCACCCCACGTTCCTCTACGAGGTCGTCTGGAACACGCTCGGCGTGCTCGTCCTCCTGTGGGCGGGCAAGCGGTTCCGTCTGCAGTGGGGACGCCTCTTCGCGCTCTATCTCATCTGGTACTCCGCCGGTCGCGTCGTCTGGGAGTCGATCCGCATCGACCCGAGCGAGGTCTTCCTCGGCCTGCGCACCAACGTGTGGGCTGCGATCGCGGGCGTCGTCATCGGACTGGCCATCTTCGTGGTGCAGTCGCGTCGCCACCCGGGCTTCGAGCCCTCGCCGTACGTGGCAGGCCGCGAATGGACCGCCGACGGGGCTGTACAATCGCAGGACACCGATGACTTCGTGGACGTGAGCGCACCCCCCGCGTCCGAAGCTCTCGAGGGCACAGCCACAAGCTCCGTCACCCCGAAATAGCACTTCCGAGCGCATCGACGATGCGCATCAGTAGCACAGGGCCGACGTCGTCCCAGTTGAGCATCAAGTGAGGACGGTCAGGTATGCCATCGAGCCCGCGTCATGAAGAGACCGTGACCCGTGCCCTGAGCGGCTTCCCGGCGAAGCAGGGCATGTACAACCCCGCGTTCGAGAAGGACGCGTGCGGTCTGGCGATGGTCGCCACCCTGCGCGGCGAGGCCGGGCACGACATCGTCGAGCTCGCGCTGACGGCGCTGCGCAACCTCGAGCACCGCGGCGCCATCGGCTCGGATGCCGGCACCGGCGACGGTGCGGGGATCCTCACGCAGATGCCCGACGACTTCTTCCGCGCCGTGGTCGGGTTCGACCTGCCGCCCGTCGGCGAGTACGCCGCGGGCCTGGCGTTCCTGCCCCGCGACGAGGACGAGCGTGCGGCCCTCACGGCCCGGATCGATGAACTCGCCGCGAGCGAGGGCCTCGTCGTCCTCGGGTGGCGCGAGGTCCCGACCGCCGACGACAACCTGGGCAAGCTCGCCTTCGACGCGCGGCCCTCGTTCGCGCAGCTGTTCGTCTCCCGCCCTGCCGTCGGCGACGCGCCGGCGCTGTCGGGCATCGACCTCGACCGGCGCACCTACCGCCTCCGCAAGCGGGCGCAGCACGAGCTCGGGGCGTACTTCGTGTCGCTGTCCAGCCGCACCATCGGCTACAAGGGCATGGTGACGACGCTCCAGCTCGAGCCGTTCTACCCCGATCTTCAGGACGAGCGCTTCACGAGCGAGCTCGCGGTCGTGCACTCTCGGTACTCGACCAACACGTTCCCGTCGTGGCCGCTCGCCCAGCCGCTGCGCATGCTCGCCCACAACGGCGAGATCAACACGGTGGGTGCCAACCGCAACTGGATGCGGGCGCGGCAGTCGCAGCTCGAGTCCGAGCTGCTCGGCGACATCCGGCCGCTTCTTCCGATCTGCACCGACGGCGCGAGCGACTCGGCATCCTTCGACGAGGTCCTGGAGCTCCTCACCCTGACGGGCCGCAGTCTCCCGCACGCGATCATGATGATGGTGCCCGAGGCCTACGAGAAGCAGGCCGACATCGACCCGACGCTGCGGGCCTTCTACGAGTACCACTCGATGCAGATGGAGCCGTGGGACGGACCGGCCGCCCTCATCTTCACCGACGGCACGCTCGTCGGGGCGACCCTCGACCGCAACGGCCTGCGCCCGGGCCGCTGGACGGAGACGACCGACGGGCTCGTCGTGATCGGCAGCGAGACCGGAGTCCTCGACTTCGAGCCGGAGCGCATCAAGCGGCGCGGCCGTCTGCGTCCCGGCCGCATGTTCGTCGTCGACACGGCTGAGCGCCGCATCATCGAGGACAAGGAGGTCAAGCAGCAGCTGGCCGAGCTCGAGCCGTGGCAGGAGTGGCTGGATGCCGGAAGGGTCCGCCTCAAGGACCTCCCCGAGCGCGAGCACATCGTGCACCCGATCGCGTCGATCACCCGCCGTCAGCGGACGTTCGGCTACACCGAGGAAGAGGTGCGCATCCTCCTCACCCCGATGGGGCAGACGGGCGCCGAGCCCCTCGGTGCCATGGGCTCGGACGCGCCGATCGCGGTGCTGAGCGAGCGTCCGCGCCTGCTGTTCGACTACTTCACGCAGCAGTTCGCGCAGGTGACCAACCCGCCGCTGGACTCGATCCGCGAAGAGGTCGTCACCTCGCTGTCGTTGGGGCTCGGCCCCGAGCGGAACCTCCTCGAGTGGGGACCCGAGCACACCCGCACGGTCACCCTGGACTTCCCGGTCATCGACAACGACGAGCTCGCCAAGCTCCAGAACATCGATAAGGCCCTCGCGGGCCGGCGCTCGGTGACCGTCCGCGGGCTCTACCACTTCGACCAGGGACCCGACGCGCTCGAGGCGCGCCTGTCCGCGATGTGCGACGAGGTGGATGCCGCGATCGCCGGCGGCGCCGAGTTCATCATCCTGAGCGACCGCGACTCGAACAAGGACCTCGTCCCGATCCCGTCGCTGCTCGCGCTCTCGGCCGTCCACCATCACCTCATCCGCCGTGAGAACCGGATGAAGGTCGGTCTCGTCGTGGAGGCGGGCGATGTCCGCGAGGTGCACCACGTGGCGACGCTCATCGGCTACGGGGCGTCCGCGGTGAACCCCTACCTCGCGATGGAGACGGTCGAGTACCTCGTCCGAGCGGGCTACATCACGGGCGTCAGCCCCGAGAAGGCCGTCAAGAACCTCATCTACGCGCTCGGCAAGGGCGTCCTGAAGATCATGTCCAAGATGGGCATCTCCACCGTGTCCTCCTACGCCGGCGCGCAGGTCTTCGAGGCCGTCGGCCTGTCGCAGGAGTTCGTCGACCGCTACTTCACGGGAACCGAGACCAAGCTCGGTGGCATCGGGATCACCGAGATCGCGGCGGAGAACCAGGCCCGCCACGACTACGCCTACCCGGAGGACGGCGCGGCGCGCGCGCACGAGCGGCTGTGGACCGGCGGCGAGTACCAGTGGCGCCGCGACGGCGCCCCGCACCTCTTCAACCCCGAGACGGTCTTCCGCCTGCAGCACTCGACCCGGACCCGTCGGTACGACGTGTTCCGCGAGTACACGAAGCTCGTCGACGACCAGGCGGCCGAGCTGAAGACCCTCCGCGGCCTCTTCCGGCTGAAGTCCGGTCAGCGCCACCCCGTCCCGATCGACGAGGTCGAGCCGGTCTCCTCTATCGTCAAGCGCTTCTCGACGGGGGCGATGAGCTACGGCTCGATCTCCAAGGAGGCGCACGAGACCCTGGCGATCGCCATGAACCGTCTGGGCGCCAAGTCCAACACGGGCGAGGGCGGCGAGGACGTCGACCGCCTGCTCGACCCCGAGCGCCGCAGCGCCATCAAGCAGGTGGCGTCGGGCCGGTTCGGTGTGACGAGCATGTACCTCACCCACGCGGAGGACATCCAGATCAAGCTCGCCCAGGGCGCCAAGCCGGGCGAGGGCGGTCAGCTGCCCCCGGGCAAGGTGTACCCCTGGATCGCGCGCACCCGCGGGGGAACGCCCGGCGTCGGATTGATCTCACCGCCCCCGCACCACGACATCTACTCCATCGAGGACCTCAAGCAGCTGATCTTCGATCTGAAGCGCGCGAACCCCGCCGCCCGGGTCCACGTGAAGCTCGTGAGCCAGTCCGGCATCGGCGCGGTCGCCGCGGGCACCGCGAAGGCTCTCGCAGACGTCATCCTCGTCTCCGGCCACGACGGCGGCACGGGCGCGAGCCCGCTGAACTCGCTGAAGCACGCGGGCACGCCCTGGGAGCTCGGACTGGCCGAGACCCAGCAGACGCTGATGCTGAACGACATGCGCGACCGCGTCGTCGTCCAGGCCGACGGCCAGCTGAAGACGGGCCGCGACGTCATCATCGCGGCGCTCCTGGGCGCCGAGGAGTTCGGCTTCGCCACGACCGCCCTGGTGGTCGAGGGCTGCATCATGATGCGGGTCTGCCACCTCGACACGTGCCCCGTCGGTGTCGCGACGCAGAACCCCGTGCTGCGCAGCCGCTTCTCGGGCAAGCCCGAGTTCGTCGTGAACTTCATGGAGTTCATCGCGGAGGAGGTGCGCGAGTACCTCGCCGAGCTCGGCTTCCGCTCGCTCGACGAGGCGATCGGCCGGAACGACCTGCTCGACGTCAACGGCGCCGTGGACCACTGGAAGGCGAACGGGCTCGACCTCGGCCCGATCCTGCACGGCCCGGCCTTCGCGGCCGACGCGCCGCGCCGCGCGATGCGCGCCCAGGACCACGAGCTGGAGCAGCACTTCGACGTCGGCCTCATCGAGCGGGCCCAGGATGTCATCGCTCACGGCGGCCACATCGCCATCGATCTGCCCGTCCGCAACACGGAGCGCGCTGTCGGCACCATGCTCGGCAACCGCGTGACGCTCGCGCACGGCGCGAACGGTCTGCCGTCGGGCTCCATCGAGATCAATCTCACGGGGTCGGCCGGGCAGTCCTTCGGCGCGTTCCTCCCGGCGGGCATCACGCTGCGCCTCGAGGGCGATTCCAACGACTACGTCGGAAAGGGTCTGTCCGGCGGCCAGGTCGTCGTCCGGCCGCCCCGCGCGGCGAGCTTCGACGCCTCGCAGAACGTCATCGCCGGCAACGTCATCGGCTACGGCGCGACGCAGGGGACGATGTTCCTGCGCGGTGTCGTGGGGGAGCGGTTCCTGGTGCGCAACTCCGGCGCGACGGCCGTCGTGGAGGGCGTGGGCGACCACGCCCTGGAATACATGACGGGCGGCTTGGCCGTGATCCTCGGCGCCACGGGCCGCAACCTCGGCGCCGGCATGTCCGGCGGCAACGCCTACGTCTACAAGCTCGACCGCAGTCTCGTGAACCGCGAGGCGCTCGCCAGCGGCGAGTTGGAGCTGCTCGAGCTGGGCTCGGGGGATGCCGAGATGCTCCGCGATCTGCTCGAGCAGCACGTCGCCGAGACCGACTCGACCCTCGCGGCCGCCCTGCTCGACGACTTCGACTCCGAGGTCGCGAACTTCGTCCGTGTCCTGCCGCGCGACTATGCCGCGGTGCTGCAGACCCGCCAGGAGGCGGCCGCCGAGGGGCTCGACCCCGACGGCGACGTCGTCTGGACCCGCATCCTGGAGGTGACCGGTGGCTGACCCCAAGGGCTTCCTGAAGACCACCGAGCGCGAGCTCCCGCCGCGCCGACCCGTTCCCGTCCGCATCATGGACTGGAAAGAGGTGTACGAACCCGGCGACACCGCCGTGCTCCGCCGCCAGGCCGGTCGCTGCATGGACTGCGGCGTGCCGTTCTGCCACCAGGGGTGCCCGCTGGGCAATCTCATCCCGGAGTGGAACGACCTCACGTGGCGCGGCGAGGGCCGCGCGGCGATCGAGCGCCTGCACGCCACGAACAACTTCCCGGAGTTCACCGGGCGGCTGTGCCCGGCGCCGTGCGAGAGCTCGTGCGTCCTCGGCATCAACCAGCCGGCCGTCACGATCAAGCAGATCGAGGTCAGCACGATCGACGAGGCCTTCGCGAACGGCTGGGTCGAGGCCGAGCCTCCGGGACGCCTCACGGGCAAGACGGTCGCGGTCGTGGGCTCGGGTCCTGCCGGCCTCGCCGCCGCCCAGCAGCTGACGCGCGCCGGTCACACCGTCGCCGTCTACGAGCGCGACGACCGCATCGGCGGGCTGCTGCGCTACGGCATCCCGGACTTCAAGATGGAGAAGCGCCACCTCGAGTCGCGCCTGCGGCAGATGCAGGACGAGGGCACCCGTTTCCGTGCGGGCGTGGAGATCGGCCGGGACATCTCGTGGGACGACCTCCGGGCACGCTACGACGCCGTCGTGGTCGCGACCGGCTCGACGCTGCCGCGCGACCTCTCGATCCCGGGACGCGATCTCGCCGGCGTGCACTTCGCCATGGAGTACCTCGTCGAGTCGAACAAGGCGGTCGCGGGCGACCAGGTGCCGCACCAGATCCACGCCGAGGGCAAGCACGTCATCGTCATCGGCGGCGGCGACACCGGTGCCGACTGCATCGGCACGGCGCACCGGCAGGGCGCGCTGAGTGTCACCAACCTCGCGATCGGCAAGCAGCCGCCCGCGGGACGCCCCGACCACCAGCCGTGGCCCATGATGCCGACGGTCTTCGAGGTGCAGTCCGCCCACGAAGAGGGGGGCGAGCGCGCCTTCCTCGCCTCGACCGTCGAGTTCCTCGCCAACGAGGCGGGCGAGGTCCGTGCCCTGCGGCTGGCCGAGACCGAGTACACCGCCGACGGCCGACGCGTGCCCAAGAGCGGGACCGAGCGCGAGATCCCCGCCGACCTCGTGCTGATCGCGATGGGTTTCACCGGCCCGGAGCGCAGCGCGATCGAGGATCAGCTGGGTACCGTGTTCACGGGCCGCGGCAACGTCGAGCGCGGCGACGACTACCAGTCGACCACTCCGGGCGTCTTCGTCGCGGGTGACGCGGGCCGCGGTCAGTCGCTCATCGTGTGGGCGATCGCCGAGGGCCGTGCCGCCGCCGCGTCGGTGGACGAGTACCTGATGGGTCGCACGACCCTGCCGTCGCCGGTGCGCCCCACCGACGTCGCCATCGGCCTCCAGCCCGCGTAGGCTGGATTCCATCCCGAGAACCGAACACAGACCGGAGAGTCAGTCAGTGAGACGCGCGAAGATCGTCGCAACCCTGGGTCCCGCCACCGAGTCGTACGAGATGATCCGCGCGATCATCGACGCCGGTGTCGACGTGACCCGCATGAACCTCAGCCATGGATCGTATGCGGAGCACGAGGTCCGCTTCGCCAACGTCCGCAAGGCCGCCGACGACTCGGGTCGACCCGTCGCGATCCTCGTCGACCTGCAGGGTCCGAAGATCCGGCTCGGCAAGTTCACCGACGGTCCGCATGAGCTCGCGGTCGGCGACATCTTCAAGATCACGGCTGAGGACGTCCCCGGCACCAAGGAGCTCGTCTCCACCACGTTCAAGGGCCTTCCTGGCGACGTGCAGCCCGGCGACTTCCTCCTGATCGACGACGGCAAGGTCCGCGTGCAGGTCGAGAGCGTCGACGGCCCCGTCGTGACGACGAAGGTCATCGTCGCCGGCCCCGTGTCGAACAACAAGGGCATCAACCTGCCCGGTGTCGCCGTGAGCGTCCCGGCCCTGTCCGAGAAGGACGAGGCCGACCTCCGCTGGGGTCTGCAGGCCGGCGCCGACATCATCGCGCTGTCGTTCGTGCGCAACGCCGCCGACGTGACCCGCGTGCACGAGATCATGGCGGAGGAGGGCCGCAAGGTCCCCGTCATCGCCAAGATCGAGAAGCCGCAGGCCGTCGACAACCTCGAGGAGATCATCGACGCGTTCGACGGCATCATGGTCGCCCGCGGCGACCTCGGCGTCGAGCTGCCCCTCGAGGCGGTCCCGATCGTGCAGAAGCGCGCCGTCGAGCTCTGCCGCCGCATGGCCAAGCCCGTCATCGTCGCGACCCAGATGCTCGAGTCGATGGTCGAGAGCCCGGTGCCCACGCGCGCAGAGACGAGCGACGTCGCCAACGCGGTCCTCGACGGCGCGGACGCCGTCATGCTCTCGGGCGAGACGAGCGTCGGAAAGTACCCGGTCGTCGTCGTCGAGACGATGGCCCGCATCGTCGAGTCGACCGAGGAGCACGGACTGGAGCGCATCCGTCCGTTCACAGCGAAGCCCCGCACCCAGGGCGGCATCATCACGCTGGCCGCCAACGAGGTGGCCGAGTTCGTCGAGGCGAAGTTCATCTGCATCTTCACCGAGTCCGGCGACACCGCGCGCCGCATGTCGCGCCTGCGCCCGGCGATCCCCATGATGGCTTTCGCCGTCGATCCGGCCATCCGTCGCCGCATGGCGCTCACCTGGGGGGTGCGCTCCACGCTCGTCGAGCACGTCGCCCACACCGACCTCATGTTCCTGCAGGTCGACAAGTACTTCCTCGGCAACGGACTCGCCTCCGAGGGCGACAAGGTCGTCGTGATCTCCGGATCGCCTCCCGGGATCATCGGCTCGACCAACGACATCCGGGTGCACAAGATCGGCGACGCCGTGCACGGCAACGCGCCGATCTACCAGTCCGAGAAGTAGGTCGACACAGACGAAGAGCGGATGCCGGTCGGCATCCGCTCTTCGTCGTCGACGGCGCTTCGTCCTCAGTGCGCGGCGGGGCGAGCGGCAGGTCCGGCGAGGCGCTGCTGGACGCGAAGCCCCACCGCCAGGGCGACCAGTCCCGCCACGGCGACGGTCGCGAGCGGGATGCCGGTGCCGATCGACAGTCCCGTGCTCGCGGCCAGGAGCGCGACGCCCCAGCCCGCGAACGGGGCGAACGCGGAGCGGTCCAGGGAGAGCCGGACGCACGCCACGACCGCGCATGCGACCCCCAGGACGATCGCGAGCGTGCTGACGTCCGCCATCACGCCGGCGAAGAGTCTCACGATCTCGCGGCCCTGGATCATCGCAGGGCCCCCGGACGTCGGCCCGTCGATCGGCGTGTCGTGTGCATGGTGCCTCCGTTCTCCTAGGAGACGGCGGGACGGGTCCGCTATGACGCCGACGACGACGCGAGGTGCCGGTGGTGGGAGTCGAACCCACACGCCCTTGCGGGCAACCGAGTTTGAGTCGGTCGCGTCTGCCATTCCGCCACACCGGCGCACATCGAAACGACGATACCGCAGAAGCATCGCCGCTCCTGGCTCTAGGATGGACAGGTGACAGAGCAGGAACTGAGCGCATCCGCCACGGCATCCGCCCCCCGACGCGTCGTCGTCGCCGAGGACGAGTCGCTGATCCGCCTCGACATCGTCGAGATCCTCCGCGACAACGGGTTCGACGTCGTCGGCGAGGCCGGAGACGGCGAGACGGCGGTCCAGCTGGCCACCGAGCTGCGTCCGGACCTCGTGATCATGGACGTGAAGATGCCCGTCCTCGACGGCATCAGCGCGGCCGAGAAGCTCAGCAAGGCCCACATCGCGCCGGTCGTGCTCCTCACCGCGTTCAGCCAGAAGGAGCTCGTCGAGCGCGCGAGCGAGGCGGGTGCCCTGGCGTACGTCGTGAAGCCGTTCACCCCCAACGACCTGCTCCCGGCGATCGAGATCGCCCTGGCCCGGTACGAGCAGATCATCACGCTCGAGGCCGAGGTCGCCGACATGGTCGAGCGATTCGAGACCCGCAAGCTCGTGGACCGCGCCAAAGGGCTCCTCAACGAGAAGATGGGACTCAGCGAGCCCGAGGCCTTCCGCTGGATCCAGAAGGCGTCGATGGATCGTCGCCTCACGATGCAGGATGTCGCCAAGGCGATCATCGAGCAGCTGTCGCCCAAGAAGGGCTGAGCGCCCGGCTCAGCGGTCCCGGATCGTTCAGAGGTCCCGGATCATGTTGGTGATCCGGATGGTCGAGCAGCGGCGACCCTGATCGTCCGTCACGACGATCTCGTGCACCGTGATGCTGCGTCCGAGGTGGACCGGCGTGCACACGCCGGTGACCACCCCGGTGGTCGCCGAGCGGGTGTGCGTCGCGTTGATGTCGACCCCGACCGCGAGCTTGCCGGGCCCGGCGTGGAGGTTGGCGGCCATCGACCCGAGTGATTCGCCGAGCACGACGTATGCGCCGCCGTGCATGAGTCCCACGGGCTGCGTGTTGCCCTCCACGGGGAGCGTCGCGACGCAGCGATCGACGGAGAACTCGAGGAACTGCATGCCCATCTTCTCGGCGAGGGCGCCCATGCCGCGGCGGGCCGCCCAGTCGAGACCGTCGATGGCGGCGGGGGAGGAGTCGGAGGTCATCTCTCACCTTCGCAGGGGGACCGTTCGGGGTGTCGTCACCCGCGTCTAGGCTTGCAGGGTGACGGACTCCGGAAAGCCTACCCTTCTCGTCGTCGACGGCCACTCGCTGGCCTACCGCGCGTTCTTCGCGCTCCCTGTCGACAACTTCTCGACCAAGGACGGCCAGCACACCAACGGCATCTACGGCTTCCTGTCGATGTTCGTGAACCTCGTGAAGGCGGAGAAGCCCACCCACCTCGCTGTCGCGTTCGACACGTCGCGCCACTCGTTCCGGACGGAGCAGTACGCCGAGTACAAGGCCAACCGGTCCGAGTCCCCGTCCGAGTTCAAGGGTCAGATCCCGCTCCTGCAGGACTGCCTGGCCGCCATGAACGTCACCGTCCTCACCCACGAGGGCATCGAGGCCGACGACATCCTCGCCACGCTCGCCACCGAGGGCGCGGCGCTGGGGTACGACGTCCTCGTGTGCTCCGGCGACCGCGACACCATCCAGCTGGTCACCGACGACGTGACGCTTCTCTACCCCAGCGTCCAGGGGGTCTCGCAGCTCAAGCGCTACACCCCCGAGGCCGTCGTCGAGAAGTACGGCCTGCCGCCCGCGAACTACCCCGACATCGCCGCACTCGTCGGCGAGACGAGCGACAACCTGCCGGGGGTGCCGAAGGTCGGTGAGAAGACCGCGGTGAAGTGGCTCACCCAGTTCGGATCGCTCGACGCGCTCCTGGAGCGCGCGGGCGAGATCTCGGGCGTCGTGGGCGGGAACCTCCGCGAGCACCTCGAGGACGTCCGCCGCAACCGATCGCTGAACGCGCTGCTGCGCGATGTCGAGCTGGGCGTCGGACCAGCCGACCTCGCTGTGCAGCCGATCGATGCCCAGGCGGTCCGCGACATCTTCGCCCGCCTGGAGTTCCGCACGCTCCTCCCGCGTGTCTTCGAAGCGATGGGCGAGACCGGCGAGCCGACGCACGACGCGCCGACGGTGACCGCCCCTGTCGCCGCCGAGCCGGACGCCGCCGGGATGGCGGCGTGGCTCGCCGACAACGCCGATGCCGGAGCGGTCGGACTCACCGTGACGGTCGCGGGCGGGCTTCCGCAGCGCATCGGCCTCGCGACGCTCGGCGGCGCCGTCGAGGCGACGTGGACGGACGACGTCGCCGAGGCGCTCCGCCCGTGGCTCGAGGGCGACGCGTCCAAGGTCGTCGCCGACGCGAAGGCTCAGGTGAAGGCGCTGCGGCGCACCGGCATCCGTCTGCGCGGCCTCGTCTTCGATCCCGTCCTGGCCGGATGGCTCCTGCGACCGAGCTTCCCCGACAAGGGACTGGCCGAGCTCGTCGACCGCTACCTCGACGAGAAGCTGCCCGAGGCGGACCCCACCCAGCTCGTCCCCGAGACCGAGGGCGCCACGCCCGGACAGCTGTCCTGGTACCTGCTGCGGGTGACCGACGCCCTGCGCGCCGAGATGCCCGAGAGTGTCACCGGCGTGCTCACCGACATCGAGCTGCCGACGCTCGACGCCCTCGCCGACATGGAGCTCGCCGGCGTCGCGGTCTCGCACGAGCAGCTGTCCTCGTTCTCCGCCGATCTCGCCGCACGCGCCGACGCGGTCGCGCAGCTCGCCTACGCCGAGATCGACCGCGAGGTGAACCTGGGCTCACCCAAGCAGCTGCAGGACGTGCTGTTCGAACAGCTGCAGCTGCCGAAGACCCGGAAGACGAAGACGGGGTATTCGACCGATGCGGCGGTCCTCGCCGACCTGCAGGAGTCGAACCCGCACCCGTTCCTCGATCTGCTGCTCCAGCACCGCGAGGCGACCAAGCTCCGTCAGATCATCGAGTCTCTCGACACCGCCATCGGCGCCGACGGCCGCATCCACACGACGTACGTCCAGACGGGCAGTCAGACCGGTCGGTTGTCGTCCACCGATCCCAATCTGCAGAACATCCCGATCCGCACCGAGGAGTCCCGCCGCATCCGGGCGGCCTTCCAGGTGGGTCGCGGATACGAGACGCTCCTCACCGCCGACTACTCGCAGATCGAGATGAGGATCATGGCGCACCTCTCCGGCGACGCCGGCCTCGTCGAGGCGTTCAACTCCGGCGAAGATCTCCACCGCTTCGTCGGAGCGCGCGTGTTCGGTGTGGATCCGGCCGATGTCACCCCGGCGATGCGCACCAAGGTGAAGGCGATGTCGTACGGGCTCGTCTACGGGCTGAGCGCCTTCGGCCTTTCCAAGCAGCTGCGCATCGAGCAGTCCGAGGCCAAGCAGCTGATGACCGAGTACTTCGCCCGGTTCGGCGCGGTCCGCGACTACTTGCGATCCTCGGTCGCGCAGGCGCGGATCGACGGGTACACCGAGACGATCTTCGGGCGCCGCCGGCCGTTTCCCGACCTGTCGAGCCCGAACCGCGTGCTGCGCGAGAACGCCGAGAGAGCTGCGCTCAACGCCCCCATCCAGGGCAGCGCGGCCGACATCATGAAGATCGCGCTGTTCCGCATCCACGCGGAGTTCGTCGCCGAAGGTCTCGCCTCGCGCGTGCTGCTGCAGATCCACGACGAGCTCGTCGTGGAGGTTGCCGAGGGGGAGTGGGATGCCGTCGAAGGCATCGTCCAGGCGCGCATGGGTGACGCCGCCGACCTGACCGTGCCGCTCGACGTGCAAATCGGGCGGGGCGGCGACTGGGACACCGCGGGGCACTGAACTCGACGCGACGCCGGGGCTAGGCTCGGAGGATGACTGACGCACAGCGCGCTTCAGAAGAGCGCACCTCCACCCCGATCGACGCCATCGCCGACGGCTGGGTCGACACGGCCGCCGAGCTCTCGCCGGGCCTGGCGACCTACATCGGCCGCTTCGAGTACAACGACCGGCTCGACGACCTGTCTCCCGCCGGCGCCGCGCGCGGCTACGAAGCTGCGAAGGCGACCCTCGCCGCGCTCGACGCCGCAACGCCCGTCGACGAGGTCGACGTGGTGACCAAGGCCGACCTGGCCGGTGACCTGCAGCTGCTGATCGATCTGCACGAGGCGAAGTCGCACCTGCGCGACGTCAACGTCATCGCGTCTCCCGCGCAGGACATCCGCAGCACGTTCGACCTCATGCCCACCGACACCGTCGACGACTGGTCCGTCGTCTCCGCGCGCCTCGCGGCGGTGCCCGCTGCGATCCACGGCTACATCGAGACCCTGCGCACGGGCATCGCGGACGGCGTCGTCCCCGCTCGGCGCCAGGTGACCGAGGTCGTCACGCAGATCGGCCGTTACACGGCGGACAACGGCTTCTTCGCGACCTTCGCCGGCGAGGCGGCGCCCGCCGAGGGCAACCTTCCGGCATCCCTCGCGCGCGATCTCAACGACAACGCCAACGCGGCACGCGTCTCGTACGACGAGCTCGCCGCCTTCCTCGCGACCGAGCTCGCCCCGGAGGCGGCCGAGAAGGATGCCGTCGGCCGCGAGCTGTACGCCCTGCACTCGCGCCGGTTCCTCGGCGCCGTGATCGACCTCGACGAGACCTACGAGTGGGGCCTCGAGGAGCTCGCACGGATGGTCGCCGAGCAGGAGTCCATCGCGAACGAGATCAAGGCGGGCGCGAGCGTCGAGGAGGCCGTCGCCTTCCTCGAGGGCGACGAGTCACGGAAGCTCCACGGCACGGACGCCCTGCAGAAGTGGATGCAGGAGACGAGCGACCGCGCGGTCGCCGAGCTGGGCAAGACCCACTTCGACATCCCCGAGCCGATCACGCACCTGCAGTGCATGATCGCTCCGACGAACGAGGGCGGCATCTACTACACCGGCCCGACCGACGACTTCTCGCGTCCCGGCCGGATGTGGTGGTCGGTGCCCGAAGGCGTCACCTCCTTCGACACCTGGCGCGAACTGACGACGGTGTACCACGAGGGCGTGCCCGGCCATCACCTGCAGATCGCGCAGGCGGTCTACAACCGCTCGGAGCTCAACTCCTGGCGCCGCCTGCTGGCCGGCTCCAGCGGGCACGCCGAGGGCTGGGCGCTGTACGCGGAGCGGCTGATGGAGCAGCTCGGCTATCTGGACGACCCCGCCGACCGGCTCGGCATGCTCGACGGTCAGCGGATGCGCGCGGCCCGTGTCGTGCTCGACATCGGCGTGCACCTCGAGAAGCAGCGCCCCGACGGCGCGGGGGTCTGGGACGCGGACTTCGCGCTGGAGTTCATGCGACGGAACGTCAACATGTCGGACGAGTTCATCCAGTTCGAGGTCAACCGCTACCTCGGCTGGCCGGGTCAGGCCCCGTCGTACAAGGTCGGCCAGCGCATCTGGGAGCAGATCCGCGACGACGTGGCGACGCGCGAGGGCGACGCGTTCGACATCAAGCGCTTCCACATGCGGGCGCTCCGCCTCGGCGGAGTCGGGCTCGACACCCTGCGGATGGCCCTCGCCCAGGGCTGAGATCGGTTCCGACGGCGTCGGGTCCGCGGGAATGTCCGCGGGCCCGACGCCGTTCCATTCACCGGAATATAAAACCTGTAAGAAGGGCGGCGGCGATGAGCTCCGTGCATTTCGGTCTCGACACGTTCGGCGACATCACCATCGGCGAGGACGGTGAGCGCGTCAGCGACGCTCAGGCCATCCGCGACACGGTCGATCAGGCGGTGCTCGCCGACCAGGTCGGGCTCCACTTCTTCGGCGTGGGGGAGCACCACCGGCACGAGTTCGCCGTGTCGAGCCCCGAGATCGTGCTGGCCGCCGCGGCCGCGCGGACCACGGACATCCGCCTCGGCACCGCCGTCACCGTGCTCTCGAGCGATGATCCGGTCCGCGTCTACGAGCGTTTCGCGACGCTCGACGCCGTCTCCGGCGGGCGCGCCGAGGTGATCCTCGGTCGCGGCTCCTTCATCGAGTCCTTCCCGCTCTTCGGCTACGACCTGAAGGACTACGAGGTCCTCTTCGAAGAGAAGCTCGAGCTGTTCGCCGAGCTCATGACCGAGAAGCCCGTCACCTGGCAGGGGACGACCCGTGCGCCGCTGCAGAACGCCGACGTGTTCCCGAAGACGGAGGGCGGGCTCACGGCGTGGGTCGGCGTCGGCGGATCGCCCGAGTCGGTCGTGCGCACGGCGAGGTACGGCTACGGCCTGATGCTGGCGATCATCGGCGGGTCGGCGGGTCGCTTCCGCCCGTACGTCGACCTCTTCCACCGCTCGCTCGACTCGTTCGGGCGGGAGCGCCTTCCCATCGGCATCCACTCGCCCGGGCACATCGCCGACACCGACGAGCAGGCGTGGGAGGAGCTGTACCCCGCGATGGAGGCGAACCGCAACGCGATCGGCGCAGAACGCGGCTGGCCGCCTTACAGCCGGCTGCAGTTCCAGCACGACGTCGGGCCGGAGGGTGCGGTCTACGCGGGGTCGCCGGAGCGGGTCGCGCAGAAGATCGCCGACACCGTGCGTACGCTCGGCGCCGACCGGTTCGACCTGAAGTTCTCCAACGGCACCCTGTCGCACGCCAGGATGATGCGCTCCATCGAGCTGTACGGCACCGTCGTGGCGCCGCGCGTGGCGGAGCTCCTCGCCGAGTGAGCGCGCGGTTGCGTCCGGCATCCGTAGCATTCTGGGTATGACCGACGCACCGGCATCCGATGCCTCCACTCGTCCCGGCTCGCCGGCGGACGTGTCCGCACGTCTGGACGCCGTGCCGTTCCGGCGCCCGCACCTGCGTGTCCTGACGGGGTCGGGCCTGGGCTGGGCGCTCGACGCCATGGACGTCGGGCTGGTCTCGTTCGTCATCACCGCCCTGATCGCGCAGTGGCACCTCACGAGCACGCAGGCATCGTGGATCGCGTCCGCCGGGTTCGCGGGCATGGCGATCGGCGCGAGCGTCGGCGGGCTGCTGGCCGATCGGCTCGGCCGACGCTCCGTGTTCGCGATCACCCTGCTCGTGTACGGCGTCGCCACGGGCGCCAGCGCGCTCGTGGGCGGCCTCGTCCTCCTCCTCGTGCTGCGTTTCATCGTCGGTCTGGGTCTCGGCGCGGAGCTCCCGGTCGCGAGCACCTACGTCAGCGAGTTCGCACCGGCGCGCATCCGCGGCCGCCTCATCGTGCTGCTCGAGGCGTTCTGGGCGGTCGGCTGGACCGCCGCCGCCGTGATCGGATCCTTCGTCATCCCGCTCGGCGACGACGGCTGGCGCTGGGCCTTCGCGATCGGCGCGGTCCCCGCTCTCTACGCGCTCGTCGTGCGGTGGGGCCTGCCGGAGTCCGCGCGCTGGCTGTCGCGCCAGGGGCGCCACGAGGAAGCGGATGCCGTCGTCCGGCGCTTCGAGGCGGGCCCCGCCCCCGACAGCGACACCGCATCCGGAAAGGCGGCACGCCCGGTCGCCTCGCCCGCCCCGGCGACCGCCCCGGCCGCGGTCACCGCCGGCGGGCGCCTGGCGGCCCTCTGGGCACCGGAGTTCCGCGTGCGGACCGCGAGCCTGTGGGCGGTGTGGTTCTGCGTCAACTTCGCCTACTACGGGGCATTCATCTGGATCCCGACGATCCTGTTCGCCCAGGGGTACGACCTCGTGAAGTCGTTCCAGTTCACGCTCATCATCACGCTGGCCCAGCTGCCCGGATACGCCGTCGCGGCCTGGCTCATCGAGGTGTGGGGGCGCCGCATCACCCTCTCGGTCTTCCTCGTGGGCTCGGCGACCGCGGCCGTGCTCTTCGGCACCGCGAGCGCCGAGGCCACGATCATCGCCGCGGGCATGGCGCTGTCGTTCTTCAACCTCGGAGCCTGGGGCGCGCTCTACGCCGTCACCCCGGAGCTGTATCCCACGTCGCTGCGCGCGACCGGTGCGGGCTGGGCCGCCGGCGTCGGGCGGATCGCTTCGATCCTCGCCCCGCTGAGCGTGCCGCCCCTGCTCGGGCTCGGGGGCGCGCCGCTGCTGTTCGTCATCTTCGCGGTGTTCTTCGCGGTCGCCGCCGCCGCCGCATGGGGGCTGCGGGAGGCGCGCGGCCTGGCGCTCGACGACCGCTGAGTCGGAGCGTCCGTCGTCGTCCGTATGCTGGAGCCCATGGCATCCGTGCGGTTCGTCGCGATCGGCGACTCGTTCACCGAAGGCGTCGGCGACGAACTGCCGGACGGCACCGTTCGCGGCTGGGCGGATCTCGTCGCGCAGGGCTGGGCGCAGTCCCGGGGAGAGGCGATCGAGTACGCCAACCTGGCGATCCGCGGCAAGCTCGTCTGGCCCATCGTCCGCGAGCAGCTGGAGCGCGCGCTCGCGCTGAAACCCACGCACCTGTCGTTCAACGGCGGCGGAAACGACATGCTGCGACCGCGCACGTCGATCTCCCACATCGCCGACGCGTTCAGCCACGTTCTCCGCCGCTGCGACGAGGAAGGCGTGCGGCTGATCCTGCTGTCCGGGGCGAATCCTTCGGGCCAGCTGCCGCTCAGCCGGGTGATCCAGCGGCGAGGCGACCTCATGTCGGCCGCCGTGGTGCAGCGGCTGGGGGAGCGCGACGACGTCGTCCGCGCCCTCAACTGGCCCGATGCGCAGCTCTCCGACCCGTCGTACTGGTCTGAAGACCGCCTGCACATGAACAGCCGCGGCCACCACCGCGTCGCGGCGCGGGTGCTCGATGCGCTCGGCGAGCGCGTCCCCGACGGCTGGTGGTCCCAGCCGATGCTCCCCGAGGCCGTCCGCCTGGCACGGTCCGAGTACGTGCGCGATCACCTCGGCCCGTGGGTCCGTCGCCGCCTGACCGGCACGTCCTCGGGCGACGGGCGCGAGGCGAAGATCGCGGCGTGGGCTGAGGTCGCTCCCTCATAGCGCCTCTCCCGATCAGCGTGCAAGCCCCTGCCGCGGCAGCGTGCGGGGACGGCATGATGTGAGCACACCGACCCGAATGGAGTGTGCACACATGAGCATCGGAGCAGGCATCGCCCTCTTCGTCATCGGCGCGATCCTCGTGTTCGCAGTCAACGTCGACGTGGAGTTCGTCAATCTGGACATGATCGGCTACATCCTGATGGGGGCGGGCTTCCTCGTCTTCCTCATCGGGATCGTCCTCATGGCCCGTCGCCGGTCCACGGCGTCTGTCACCCGCACCGTCGACCCTGTTGCGGGGGAGCGCGTCACGCGCACCGAGTCGAGCACCTCGGGCGACCCGACCGTCTGATCGTCGTCAGCGGCGGCGCGGCGGATCCATGCCGATATGGATCCGGGTGCGCCGCCGCTCCACGACGATGAACGCCGCACCGAGGACCCACAGCGGCACCTGCGTCAGGAACGCGATGCGGAACGCATCGAGCGTGTAGGTGTCGGGCGTCCCGGCGCCCTGGAGATCGAGCGTTAGGCCGATCATGAGGATCGCCAGGAGCGCCGCCAGGAAGCCTCCCGCGTTGGTTACCCCCGTCGCCGTGCTGAGACGGTGCGCGGGGTTGTGCGTACGCGCGTGATCGAACGCGATCATCGAGGCCGGCCCGCCCATGGCGAGGGCCACCGCCAGCGCCGTCAGCAGCCACAGCGGCGCAGGTCCCGGCCAGGCGATGACCGCCACCCAGGCGACCAGCTGCACGCCGATGGACGGCAGCACGAGCACGCGCGAGCGCAGGTGCGGGATGCGGCGCGACAGGTCTCCCATCACCGGGCCGACGACCATTCCCACGACGACGTAGGTCGAGACGATCGCCGAGGCGGCCGCGCGGGAGAGTCCCTCGCCAGCGGTGAGGAACGGCATGCCCCACAGCAGGATGAACGCGGTGCCTGCGAAGGGCGAGGTGAAATGCGACCAGAAGGCCAGTCGTGTGCCGGGATGGGCCCACGCGGCGCGGATCCCGACCCCCGTGTCGACCGACGACGTCACGACGCGGATCGCTCCCGTGTCGGTGTCGACCGACACATCGGCGGCGCGATCGGGCGGCCGGTTCCGGATGAGCAGGGCCACGAGCACGGCGAAGAGCACGCCGAGGCCGGCGATGCCGCCGAACGCGACGGTCCAGGAGGTCGCGTGCAGGAGCGCCGCGAGCGGGATCAGCGCGACGAGCTGCCCGCCCTGGCCGACGATCCCGGTGAGTTGGACCATGAGCGGCGCGCGCTGAGCGGGGAACCACAGGGCGATCAGTCGAAGGACACCCGGGAAGATCGCGGCATCGCCGGCGCCCAGCAGAACGCGCGCGAGGATCGCGACTCCCACACTGGGCGACAGCGCCATGGTGAGCTGGCCGACCGCCATCAGCACCATGCCGATCGTCATCACCGGTCGGGAGCCGTACCTGTCGAGGAGGATGCCGACCGGGATCTGCATGCCGCCGTACATCGCGAGCTGCACCACGGCGAACATCGACAGCGTCGCCGCATCGGCCTGGAATCGCTCGGCTGCGTCGACGCCGACGGCGGCGAGCGAGGTGCGGTTGGTGATGGCGAGCACATAGGCGGCGACACCCACCGTCCAGATCACCCACGCCCGCACCCCGGGGGCGGCAGGAGAGGAGACGGACGTCACTTCTCCACGTTAGCGAGCGCTAGAGTTCCCCGGTGACCGACATCGAGATGGCGAAGATCGGGCCCGGGAGTGTCGAACTGCACGACGCCCGCCGGCGTCTTCGTCGCACGGTCGACCTGGAGCCGTTCGAGATCGGGGTGTTCCCCGTCACGCAGGAGCAGGTCGCGGAGCTGCTGGGCGAGACCGCCGTCCATCCCCGTCGCCCCGCCACCGACCTGTCGTGGCTGCGCGCGATACGACTGTGTAATGCGGCATCCGAGTGGGAGGGGCTCGACCCCGCGTACACGTTCGACGGCGAGGAGGTCACCTGGCATGTCGACAGCGACGGGTTCCGCCTGCCGACAGAGGCCGAGTGGGAGTTCGCGTGCCGCGCCGGCTCATCGGGTCCTCACTACGGACCCCTCGGCGACGTCGCCTGGACGAGCCTCGACGGGGTGCGGACCCCGCAGGACATCGGCGGGAAGCTGCCCAACCTCCACGGCCTGTTCGACACCCTCGGCAACGTCTGGGAGTGGTGCTGGGACCTCCTCGACCCTGCGCGGTACGGCGACTACCGCGTGTTCCGCGGCGGCGGTTTCGCCGATGACGCCTGGAGTGTCCGCGCCGGAACGCGGCGCGGGGGAGGCGCCCGCATGCATCATGAGGACGTCGGCGTGCGGCTGGCCCGCGGCGGCTTCGATCGGATCGCGCAGGCGCAGGGCTGGTCCGCCGCCGCCGACCGCGATCGCGCGGACAGCACCGGACCGCGCCCGCCCGGATGGACGCCGCTGCGGTGACCGAGCGCGGCACGGATCGATTCGGGAGAAAACTCGCCGCCGATGTCGATCCGCCGCGTTCCCGTTCGACGTCATAGTGAGAGGGTGCACGAAGCGCCCCACGAAGGAGACGAACAGATGAAGCACATGCTGATCATGCGGACCACGGCGGAGGCCCTCGAGGCGTCTAAGGACATGGACTTCGAGGCGGTCATCAACGCGATGGGCGCCTACAACGAGTCGCTCATCAAGGCGGGCGTCCTGGCCGGCGGCGACGGTCTCGCGCCCGAGGCGGGCTACCTCGTGACGTTCTCGGCCGACGAGCCGCCCCTCGTCACCGATGGCCCCTACGGCGAGGTGCACGAGCTCTTCAACGGCTTCTGGATCCTGGAGACGGCCACCGCGGAGGAGGCCGTCGAGTGGGCCAAGCGCTGCCCTCTCGGGCCGGGGAACACCCTCGAGGTGCGCCGCATCACGGACGAGTCCGACTTCGCGGACTTCGCCGACAACGAGTACGTCCAGAAGGAGGCCGGCTGGCGCGAGCAGCTCGGCACGGTCTGATGTCGCTCGATGTGCGGCGCGCCGTGGAGGCGGTGTGGCGGATCGAGGGCCCTCGCATCGTCGCTTCGCTCGCGAAGATGACCGGGGATCTCGGTCAGGCGGAGGATGTGGCGCAGGAGGCGCTGGCAGAGGCACTGTCATCCTGGCCCGCCCACGGCATCCCCACGAATCCCGGCGCGTGGCTCACCGCGACAGCCAAACGCCGCACGATCGATGCGTGGCGGCGGCGAGAAAGACTCGACGAGCGCCACCGACTGATCGCCCACCAGATGTCGGAGACCGGCGAGGATGCGTGGGAGCCGATCGACGACGACCTCCTGCGCCTCGTCTTCACCGCCTGCCACCCGACGCTGTCGCGGGAGTCGCAGGTCGCTCTCACCCTTCGCGTCGTCGGCGGCCTGTCGACGGCGGAGATCGCGCGGATGCTGCTCGTCCCCGTGGCGACGGTGCAGGCGCGGATCACGCGTGCGAAGAAGACGCTCGCCGCCGCCCACGTCCCGTTCGAGACACCAGACCCCTCGGAGTGGGGCCTGCGACTCGTCGGCGTCATGGGCGTCGTCTACCTGATCTTCACGGAGGGCTACGCCGCGACGACGGGGGAGCGGTGGATGCGACCCGACCTCGCCGACGAGGCCCTGCGGCTCGGCCGGGTGCTCAGCGGACTGGTACCCCGGGAGGCCGAGCCGCACGCCCTCGTCGCCCTCATGGAGTTCCAGCGCGCCCGCTTCGCGGCGCGGGAGGATGCCGCGGGGGCGCCCGTGCTGCTGGCCGACCAGGACCGGACCCGATGGGACCGCGCACAGATCAGTCGCGGACGGGCAGCCCTTCAGCGGGCCGACGCCCTGGCATCCGGCCGCGCGCGCGGGGCGTACGCGCTGCAGGCGGCGATCGCCCAGGAGCACAGCATCGCCGCACACATCGACGACACCGACTGGGAGAGCATCGTCGTCCTGTACGAGGCGCTCGGAAGGATCGCGCCGAGCCCGGTCGTCGACCTCAATCGCGCGGTGGCGGTGTCGATGGCGACCGGTCCCGCGACCGCACTGCGCATGGTCGACGAGCTCGAATCGGCCGGCAGACTGCGCGGCTCGCCGCTCCTTCCGAGCGTCCGCGGCGAACTGCTGGCCCGCCTCGGCCGCACGGACGAAGCGCGGGAGGAGTTCACCCGGGCGATCGCCCTGACGGCCAACGACGCCCAGCGGCGGGTCCTCGCGGCGAAGGCCGCCACGCTGGACTGACCGCGCCCCGGCGCATCCGCACGCCTCACGCGAGGCGCAGGTACTCCGAGCCCGAGCGCGTGCGCTCCACGAGTTCGTGATCGACGAGGTACCGCCGGAGGACGGCGACGTCGCCGCCCGGCGCGTACGGCTCCAGGAGCTCATTGACGCGCGCCTCGTCGAGCACCGCACCCTCGGGCAGCGCTTGCACCGCCACCCATCGCAAGAGTGCGCGACGGTCGCCATCACGCAGCGGGTACCTGTCGATCCGTCCCTCGGTATCCAGGAACCGGGTGATGTCGTCGGCGCCGGCGCGCGCACGCGGCGCGGGACGGGACCATTCCCGGCGACCGCCCGGCGCGGGGCCGGCCTCGGCGAACCCGAGGGCGACGGCGAGCGCGGCCCCTGCCGTGTCAGCGGGGTCGAGACAGGCGACGTAGCGGACGTCTCGTCCCCACGGCGACATGCCCAGCAGGCGTCCGACGGCGCTTCGGGCGATGCCCCTGCGCCGCGCGGATTCCTCGACGGCGATCTCGATGACGACGTCACCGCCGCGGGCCTCACCACGCAGGGTCCCGACGTCCGAGCCGTCGGCCCGCAGCGTCCACACGCGGGCGTCGGCCGACGCGTCGTCGTGCGCGATGAGGTCCAGACGTACCCGTGAACTCCCCATGCCTCCATTGTGCCCGGCATCACCGTTTGTCATATCACTAATCCCTGATATAAAGGAAGGATGAACGCATTCGAGCTGCTGTCCGATCCGGTCCGGCGCCGCATCGTGGAGCTCCTCGCCGGAGGCGAGCACAGCTCGGGCGAGATCACCGACGTGATCCGCGCGGAGTTCGGCATCTCGCAGCCGGCGGTGTCGAATCACCTGCGCGTACTGCGCGAGGGCGGTGTCGCCACGGCCCGACCCGACGGGGCACGCCGGCTCTACGCGCTGCGCCCGGACGCCCTCGACGATGCCGCCGCCTGGATGGAGCATCAGCGAGCACGCTGGTCGCAGCGACTGGACGCCCTCGATACCGAACTACACCGCGCCGGAGGTCCGCGATGACGACCGATCCCTTCACCCGCAGTCTCACCGGGAGCGCACGGCAGCCCGTCGTGACTCTGACCCGGCGGTATCCGCAGGACCGCGCCGCCGTCTGGGCGGCGGTCACCGATCCGCCACGGCTGGCGCGATGGCTGGGCGACGTCGAATCGGATGCCGCCGACCCCGCGCGCTACCTGATCCGGCTCCCCGATGCCACGGCTGCCACTGATGCCGTCGTCGACGCCCGCGTCGTATCGTGCGACCCTCTGGCGAGGCTGGTGCTGGACTGGTCCGGCGTGCCGGGGGAGACGAGCCGCGTCACCGTGAGCCTCCGCGCCGACGGCGACGGCGACGGCGACGGCACGATTCTGACGCTCGAGCACCGCCTGTCCGCGCCCGATCGCCCTGCCGTCGACGGGGTCGGGTGGGAAGAGCGCCTCGCCGCCCTCGTCGCCCTCCTCGGCGGCGAGCGCGGGGCGACATCGCTCGAGGCGTGGAGCAGCATGGCGGGGCGACCGCTCGAGGTCGTCGTGGACCTCCCGCGCTGCGCGGCTGACGTCTGGCCCTTCCTCGTCACCCCGGAAGGGCTCCGCGCATGGTGGTGGAACCACTGGGACGACGTCGAGATCTCGGCCGACGCGCGCCCGGGTGGTCTGTACCGCTTCGCCGCGCCCGCCGCGGGCATTGTCGTCGAGGGCACCTACCTCGCGGTGGAGCCGGCATCCCACCTGTCCTTCACCTGGCACTGGATCGACGAGGACGGCGCGAGCTCGGACGAGGCGTGCGACCTCCACCTGGCGGACACGGCCGACGGATGCCGCCTCACCGTTCGTCACACGGGACCGTGGCCGGACGATGCTGCGGCCACCGGCTACCGGCAGGGCTGGGAGTTCGTCCTCGCCGCGCTCCTCACGGCTGTGCGCAGCGGGGGAGCGCAGTGAAGTTCGCGCACGCGGGCGACGACTCCTACGAGGACGTCGGGGGTGGGGTCGTCCTGCACTCGGCGCCGGGGCATCCGGGCTTCCCGGCCCGGCTGGCGCTCGAGCTGTTCGCTCGCGCGCAGGCACTCGCGGGAAAGGAGCACGTCGGCCTCTGGGACCCGATGTGCGGTGCGGGTGGGATCGTCACGACGATCGCTCTGCTGCGCCCGCAGGCCCTCACCCGTGTCCTCGCCACCGATGTCTCCCCGTCCGCCCTGGAGCTCGCGGCCAGGAACCTCCCGCTGACATCGGCGACAGGCCTGACGGCACGTCGCGGAGAGCTCGCCGCGCGTGGAGTGAGCCCGGCGCGGCTCGCGTCGATCGACCGGCTGCTCGCCGTCCCGGGCCGGTCGGATGATCTCCCCGTCGCGGTCGCCCGCGCCGACGTCACCGACGCCGCGGGACTCGCCTCGCTGGACCTCGACGGCATCGACGTCGCCATCGCCGACCTTCCCTACGGTCAGCAGACCGGATGGGCGGCTCCCTCGGACTCCGCCGCGGCGAGCGCCCTCGAGAGCCTGGAGCGCGTGCTGCACCCCGGAGCGGTCATCGTGTTCATCACCACCGAGCGGGAGCACCTGCGCCCGCTCCCACCGGCCACCCGGTCGTTCCGGCACGGCCACCGGCATATCCGCATGTTCCGGGCGGGAGACCCGATCTAGCGGGGTGTTGCGGCGAGGCGCTGCCGCGCCGCCTCGTAGAGCACGACGCTCGCGGCATTCGCGGCGTTGAGCGAGCTGGCGGAACCCGTGATGGGGATGCGCACCATGCGGTCGGCGGCTTCCCGCCACGCGGCGCTCAGCCCGGCGGTCTCGTTCCCGACCAGGAGCAGCGTCGGAGCGGTGAGGTCGACGTCGAAGACATCCGCGTCCCCGTCCTCGTCGGTTCCGACGAGCTGCAGCGGGATGCCGGCGGCACGCTGTGCGTCGACCCACGCCAGGACCTCGCGCGGCGACGGCACGCGGACCGTGGGGATGCCGAAGAGCGACCCGGTGCTCGCCCGGACCGCGGCGGTGTCGTACGGGTCGGCGGCGTGACCCGTCACGAGCACACCGGCCGCCCCGAAGGCATCGGCGGAGCGGATGATCGCACCCAGATTGCCGGGGCTCGTCGGTCGATCGAACAGGACGCCCAGGAAGTCGTCGGCCATCGGGATGCGCGACACGTCGTCTGCCGGGATCGAGACGATCGCGACGAGTTCGGGGATGTCGTCGCCCTTCTCGCCGAGTTCGCCGAGGAGCTCGGGGGAGAGGGCGAAGCGTTCACCGCCCGCCGAGCCGAGCACCTCCGACGCCCAGGTCGAGGGACGCCGGTCCGCGTCGAAGAGGAGCGCCTCGATGGTCCAGCCGTGGGCCAGCGCGAGCGTCAGGGGCCTCACCCCCTGGACGACGAACGCACCCAGCTTGTGGCGCTTGGTGCGGTTGCCCAGGAGCGCCTGCCACACCTGGAAGCGGGAGTTGCGCGTGGTGATCCGCGGATGCGACATCCCGCCACTCTATGTCGTCGCTGCGCCGCCGACGCTTCCGGCAGGAAGACCGGCAGCGCAACGGAGACGTTCGCGCGTCCGGGTACGCTCACCCGGTGAACCGCTCCGGACTGTCCTCGCGTCGAGCACGAGCACGAGCACGAGCACGAGCAAGAGTGCCGGCAGAGGCGGTCGCGGTGGCGCTCGTCCTCCTCAGCGCCGTCATCGGATCTCCCGCGGTCGCCGGTGAGCGCGATGCCGCACCGATCGTCTCCGTCGACGGCGGTGACGTCCAGGGGGTGCGGGAGGCGGACCTGACGGTCTTCCGCGGCATCCCGTTCGCCGCAGCCCCCGTCGGCGATCGCCGATTCCGCCCACCCCAGCCCGTCGAGCGGTGGGAAGGAGTCCGCGCAACGAGGGATTTCGGTCCGGCGTGTCCGCAGGAGCGCGACGAACGGGAACTGCCCGCCGATGCACCCATGTCGGAGGACTGCCTGACGCTGAACGTCTGGTCGCGCGACACCACGGGCAGCGATCCCGTGATCGTGTTCATCCACGGCGGAGGGTTCACGTCGGGGACGGCACGGCATCCGTGGTACGACGGCGCGAGCCTCGCGCGTCACGGCGCGACGGTCGTGACCGTGCAGTATCGGGTCGGCCCACTCGGCTGGCTCGATCTCTCGCCCCTCGGGGCCCCCTATGCGACGAGCATGAACAACGGGCTCCTCGATCAGATGGCCGCTCTGGCGTGGGTGCGGCGCAACATCGCGGCATTCGGCGGCGACCCGGAGAACCTGACCCTGGCGGGGGAGTCGGCCGGGGCGATCAGCATCGCCGCGCTCATGGGCGCGCCCGCCGCGGATAGCCTGTACGACCGCGTCATCCTGCAGAGCGGCACTGCGGGCACCGTCGCGACGCGCGAGTGGAGCGCCTCCGTCCGTCGGAGCATGCTCGAGAGCGCGGGGGTGACAACCGTCGCCGAACTCCGCGACCTCGACACCAGGTCGCTCCTCGAGGCGGCGCACACCGTGTACGAGACCCAGCTGTCCGACACGGCGTTCCATCCGGTCGTCGACGGCGAGCTCATCCCACAGCTCCCGGCACGTCGCCTGGCATCCGATGACGGACCCGATGTACCGGCCATCATCGGCACCACGCAGGATGAGGCACGGTACTGGCTCACCGACGTGCCCGAGCTGTCGCGACTTCCGCTCCTCTACGCGGAGCCGTGGGTGCGGGCCGTCGCGGGGGATCGTGCCGACGCGGTCATCGCCGCCTACCGCGCCGCGCACCCCGAGCACAGCGACGGCGAGCTCATCATGGCGATGGCGGGCGATGTCACGTTCCGGATGCCGGCGATCCGCATGGCCGAATCGCTCGTCGCGCGGGACATCCCCGTCCGCATGTACCTCGCCGAGATGGACTCCGTCGCGCTGGGCGGAGCGATGGGATCACCGCACTCGGTCGAACTGCCGTTCGTCTTCGGCACGACGTCCGCCGCGCGCGGCTTCGTCGCGGACTCGGGGGCGAACAGAGCGCTCGCCGATCGCGTGCAGGACCTCTGGGTCGGCTTCGCCGGGGGAGAGGATCCTCTCCGCGCAGACGGAACGGAGTGGCCGCAGTACGACAGCGGCACGCGAGACACGCTGATCCTGGACACGCGATTGCGCGTCGAGGACGATCCCGACGCCGGCATCCGCACCGTGTGGGATCGGGTCCGCTTCGACGGCGCGGATCCCGGGCTCGATCGACTCACGCCGCTGCAGTACGCCGGCACGTCTTCGACCCATCCGCTCATCCTCGCCGCCGTCATCGGATGGCAATGGGTGTGGGCCGGGTTCGGCGTGCTCGCGCTCGTGGTCGCCGCCACCGTGTGGCTGGTGGTGCGGGGGAGACGCCGTCACCGACCCACCCGGGTCTCGCGTGCGGCGCCGCCGTTCTCCCACCCCTCTTGACGCGCTCCGGGGCGAGGACGAGTATGAGCGCCGGGTCGCCGCCGCGTCGTCATCCGGTCGCCTCGGCCCGGCTCGCGTTCGACGCCGGACGGCAGCTGAGGGGAGCCGCTTCCGCCCGGAACCGCAGTGCCCGGCGCCGCCGGGCCGGATTCGGAGGTGTCATGAGAAGGACCCGCACGCTCGTCGCCGGCATTGCCGCCCTCGGGCTCGTACTCGCCACGCCAGTCATGGCGTCAGCCGGCCAGAAGCATCGGCCGGCTCCGGACCCGGAGGTCCGCTCGACCCAGGTCGTCGCCCCGTTCAACATCGATCTCGCGGGGAAGCGAGTGTACGTGGCGGACGGATTCGCGAACGTCGTCGGCACGCTGTCCCGCGACGGTTCGATCAAAGCGGTCGCGGATCCCGCACCGGGAGCCGCGGGCGTCGAGCTGTC